>Ga0114925_10000615_pt1 | contig 16318 bp, 16 predicted proteins | sample SumtaG_2_FD_87287 | JGI IMG/M metagenome (GOLD analysis project Ga0114925, IMG submission 87287) | Deep subsurface microbial communities from Indian Ocean to uncover new lineages of life (NeLLi) - Sumatra_00607 metaG | ecosystem: Environmental > Aquatic > Marine > Oceanic > Sediment | place... | reverse complement strand
CCGGCAATAACAAAGACCTCTTTGGCAATGATTGAACCTCTGCCCACAAGTTTCGGCTCAATGAGGTTTTCCGTGGTGATGTCGCCGGAACCGATATCCTCTTTCAACGCTATTTCAATGAGATGTTGTACGGAGTGCATGATAAAATAGTACCTCTATAGCGCTCGTTTTTCGGTTCAGATCTCAACCGCTCTGATCCTGTCGAGATTTGCCTGTAATTTGCGCTGTTTTTCAAAAAGGATGTCGTGCTTTCCTCTAACTTTTTCAACGATCTCATCGGGTGCCTTGCTGAGGAAATCCTCGTTTCCCAGTTTTTTCGATACGACTGCCAGCTCTTTGTCCAGCTTGCCGATTTCTTTTTCAAGACGGCCGATCTCTTTTTTAAAGTCAATGATATCTTCAAGGGAAACAAAAATCGTTGCGCCGTTGACCACAGAAGTTGCCGCCGCCTTCGGCCTTTCGCCAGGCGCTGTTACAGTAAAGGAATCAAGCCTGGCAAGGTTAATTATTATGTCTTTGTAGGTATTGATTATTTCCCTCATCGATTCCTCCTGTGACTGAACCGAAACGTTCAGATGCAAAGAAGGGGAAATGTTCATCTCGCCCCTTACATTTCTGATTCCGGTTATTATTCCAGTAATCAGCTCCATTTTTGATTCAGATTCAGGATCATGCCGGATGGCGGCGGCATCAGTGTCGTCCAGAGGAAATGCAGCGTTCATAATGGAGCCGTCTGTTCCCGGCAGCTTTTGCCAGACCTCTTCTGTTACAAAAGGAATAAAGGGATGAAGCAGCAAGAGCGTATCTCGAAGAACACGCCACAGCACGCTAAGGGTTGCTTCATGCCGGTCGTGCCCGGTATCGCCGTACAAGGTGGGCTTGATCGCCTCCAGATACCAGTCACAGAACTCATGCCAGACAAACTTATAGAGCACTCCGGCCGCTTCGTTGAATCGGTAAGCGTCAAGGGCAGTTGAAACCGTTTTTGTTACACGGTTAAGCCTGGATAGAATCCATTGGTCCGGAAGGGAGAGATGAAGGTTATCGATTTGGCCATAACCTTTTTTCAGGTGCATAAGCGCGAATCGAGCGGCGTTCCAGATTTTATTGATAAAATGCCGGTATCCTTCAACCCGTTTTTCGGACATTTTGATATCTCTGCCCTGTGCTGCAAAAGCGGCCAGAGTAAAACGGAATGCGTCGGTTCCGAACCGGTCAATAACGCTCAACGGATCGATCACATTCCCGGTGGATTTACTCATTTTTTTGCCTTTTTCATCTTTCACCAGCGCATGCACATATACATCTTTAAATGGCACGTCTCCCATGAAGTGGATCCCCATCATCATCATACGGGCCACCCAGAAAAAGAGTATGTCAAAGCCGGTAACCAGTACTGTTGTGGGATAAAATGTTTTCAATAGCTGCGTCTCTTCCGGCCACCCCATGGTGGAAAAGGGCCACAATGCGGAACTGAACCATGTGTCCAAAACGTCAGTTTCCTGCTCAAGGTCGTTCCCGCCGCAGGCGGTGCATATTTCAGGCGTTTTCGTTGAAACAATTATTTCTTCGCACCCTTTGCATATCCATGCCGGGATCTGGTGCCCCCACCATATCTGCCGTGAAATACACCAGTCCTTAATGTTATTCATCCATTCGAAATAGGTTTTTGTCCATGATTCGGGAATAATCCGGGTCTCGCCTGTTGTGACCGCGTCGATGGCCTTTTCCGCGAGGGGCTTGGTCTTGACAAACCATTGTCTTGAAAGGTTCGGTTCAATGACAGTGTTGCATCGATAACAGTGACCGACACTGTGCTTATAAGTCTCGACTTTTTCAAGAAGCCCCTCCGCCTTCAGCGCATCCACCACGGCTTCCCTGCACTTAAACCGATCCAGCCCTTCAAACTTTCCGGCTTCGGAAGTCATTACCCCGTCATCCCCTATAACCTTAACGCGTGGGAGTTCATGGCGATTTCCAATTTCAAAGTCATTGGGGTCGTGAGCCGGCGTAATCTTCAGCGCTCCGGTTCCGAACGACATGTCGACATATCTGTCTTTAATAATGGGTATTGTTCTTTCCATGAGGGGAAGAATCACCGCTTCCGTCCCGATATCGAAATACCGTTCGTCCTCCGGATGAACGGCCACGGCGGTATCACCCAGCATGGTCTCCGGCCGGGTCGTTGCAACAACAACCCCGCCGGTGCCGTCGGTGAAAGGATATCTGATATGATACAGGTGACCGTCATGCTCTTCATGCTCTACTTCAAGGTCGGCAAGGGCGGTGTGACATCGATTACACCAGTTGGTAATATAGTTGCCGCGGTAGATCAGACCTTCATGGTACAATTGAACGAAAACTTCGCGAACCGCCCTTGACAACCCTTCATCCATGGTAAACCGTTCTCGCTCCCAATCACATGATGCGCCGAGGCGTTTGAGTTGATTGATAATGGCGCTGCCGTATTGATCGCGCCATTCCCAAACAGCTTCAATGAATTTTTCCCTGCCGACCTGGTGACGATCCATACCTTCTTCCGCCAATTTTTTTTCTACAACATTCTGGGTGGCAATTCCGGCATGATCGGTTCCGGGCATCCAAAGGACGTTATCCCCGCGTAATCTCCTGTACCGGCACAGGATATCCTGCATTGTATTATTGAGCGCATGCCCCATATGAAGAACGCCGGTAACATTTGGCGGCGGAATCACTATGGAATAGTTCTGCTTTTCGCTCTTCTCCTCAGCGGCAAACAGCCGTTCTTTTTCCCAGAAATCGTACCAACGTTTTTCAACATCACGGGGTTCATAACTTTTGTCAAGCAGATCGGAACTCATATGATATTACTCCTCTAAAATTGAAATTGGGGATTATAATATAATCCCCAATTTATTTTTAGACTCATTTTTATTATACTTGGGCTTATTTTCTGTACAGACGCCCGACACTTATTCATCACCTGTCGATTCTTCGAGCAGAATACCCTTTAACTTTTCTATCTCCTTTGAAACCAGCTTTTCGATGACTTCAACAAGAACATTTTCGATTTTTTCTGAGAACATTTTCTCTATCACGCGCTCTAAAGATTTTTCGACCTGTTCCTGGGTTAAGGAAACCCCGGTGCTTAAGGCTTCTTCCTCAATCTCCGCTTCAGGTTCATCGTCTTCAGCTTCTAAAGCCATTCCCATCGATTCGATGAAATCATCATCCTCTTCATCAACCATATCCAGGTCCTCATCGAAAGCTTCATCTTCATCGATGGCGATAGGATCTTCTGCTATTTCCTCATCAACCTCAATACCTATCTCAGCTTCATCGAAAGAATCGTCCGTGGCCTCAAGATCATCAAAAATGTCCGTATCTTCAGGAATTTCCAGCGCCATATCTGAAGGTTCGTCTACTTCCGCTTCCACAGACGTCTCTATCCCATCATCTGAAACCGAAACAGTTTCTGCGTCTTCGGAAACCCCGGTCGGCGCTGTAACCTCCTCAACCTTTGCGGAGGGTTCTTCAACAATATCTGTGAGGTCGATGATTTCCTCGTCTTCCGAGGGTGATTTTTCAACAACATCCGTGAGTTCGATGATCTCTTCATCTTCAGGCATTATTACTCCATTCGTCAGTTGACCGGAATCATTTGTATCAGTCATATCAACCCCTGCTTTCGAAAAGGTCAGGCTTTATTTCAGGGTAATCTACATCCCCAAATTAATTGATTAAAGTTATCACATGACATGCGATGTGTCAATATGTTTGGTTCTTTGGATGTTAGTACAAATTGAATACAATATATATTTTAACTCATTGAAATTCATCTTTTTTAGAAAATTGTTAAAATTCTTCATGAGACATGCGGGTTAAAGTCGCGACAGAGAAGATGGGGATGCCGGATGAATACTCCACCGGCTTGAAAAATAACCCAATTCATGAGATAAATGATAAACGTTCGAAAACTTTTCTATATTCCGTTATTCCAATACCATGCGTTATTTTTACATTGAACAGTCAGAAGCTGCCCAACCCACACCGGTCATCAGCGGTACTGACGCAAAACATATAAAAAGCGTGTTGCGTCTAAAACCGGGTGACAAAATCGGTCTTTTTGACGGTAAAGGATTTGACTACGAAGCAAGGATCGTCAAGTTGTCTCCCGGAAGTGTTGAAATCTCTGTTGTTGACCGATTCCCTTCCAAAACCGAATCACCGGTTCAGATTACTGTCGCTCAGGCGTATTTGAAAGACAGAAAAATGGACGCTCTTGTCCGGCAGGTTACAGAACTTGGAATATATAGATGGATACCGTTCATCTCCGAACGATCTGTTCCCAGACCGGACAGCAAACGCCTTTCCACGCGGATGGAAAGATGGCGGAAAATTGCAAAAGAGGCCCTCAAACAGTGCAAACGAGGACGCTTGACTGAAATCGGCGAAACAGTATCCTTTGATGAAGTTTTACATCTTGGGCTGGCGTGTGACCTGAAAATCGCTTTCTGGGAAAATGAAACCGGCCCGATAAAATCGGTACTCCCCCCGGCAACTGAAAATCCTTTGAATGGAATTTTTCTCCTGATCGGCCCGGAAGGTGGATTTACGTCACTGGAAATCGAAAGGGCCCGGACTTTCGGTTTTGTTACCGCGGCTCTGGGGCCCCGTATCTTGAGAGCCGAAACCGCCACATTGGCAGCATGTACGCTATTGCAATACCTTTTTGGCGATATGGGTTAACCCGAACTTTCATAGACTTTCCATATTCGGTTCAAGAGATGCATCGAACTGTTCTCCACCGGTTTATCCCAAAATTTCACAATCCGTTCAGCGACCCGCTCGATACTTTTAGCTGCGATGCTGTCCTGGAAGTTGGGAAGGAAAGCGATCCGTTTTTTAACCGATTGCCGGACATGGTAATCTTCAAATACAAAACCGAAATAGTCGATTTCGCAAGAAAGGGTGTTTTTTAAATTTTTGCTGATCTGTTCTGAAACTCTGATTTCGTCGGGGTGTTCGCCCATGTTAAAAATTACCCGGGGACGGTATTGGCGGCACAATTCCGTTACTCTTTGACCTGCCTCAGGATCTATAGACGCGATGCTGGACTGTAATTCATTGATATTTTGGCGTTTATCTGTCATGGACTGTGTGTTGTATTCGTGAACCAGGCTGCCAATTTCATGACTTTTGGCGAAAGTTCGTTCAATGGCTCGGAGGAGAAAGTTTTTCAAAAAGGCCATCATACTCATAATTGACGGATAATCCGGTGTCATAACAACAAAACCTTGGCTGGAAATCCTGAAAAAATCGAGCGTGTTAAATGATGTTCCGGCACCAAGATCTAAAAAGATATAGTCGGCGGACAGTTTTTTTATATCGGATATCAGACGTACTTTCCGGGCGTAGGAAATGTTGGCCAGGAAAGGGGTTCGCCCGTCGCCGGAAAGGAACTTCAGATGGGGAATATCCGTTGACACCAAAAACGCTTCAAGCTCTTTGTTACCTGCTTTTAGAAAATCCCCGATACCCGGAAACCGGTTGGGCAGACCCAGGAAAGAGTGCAGATTGGACCCTCCCAGGTCCATATCCATTGCCACGGTTTCATATCCCATCTTTGCCATTGCCATAGCAAGGTTGGCCGCGAAAAAGGTTTTTCCGACGCCACCCTTTCCGCTCGCAATAGGTATGATGGAGGTTCTTGTTTTCATAAAGGAAAGTCGATGTTTTCTTCCCCAAGTCAGTGAAATAATTTTCGAATGGCCGCAATGGTCGAGGGAGCGGGGAATTTTCTTATCAACGGCTCAGTCACCCGGCCTTTTCGATAGAATTAATATCCTCGGCGCTGAGAATCCGGCCTGTATCGAGCAGAATTTTCACTCCCTCTTCTATTCTGGCCATTCCAAGTATAAAGTCCATTTTTGATTGAGTGCCGAAGGTAGGTGCGTCTTCAATCTGACCACCTTGGATATGGAGTACTTCCGAGACCGAATCCACAATAATACCGATCACAATCTTCCCTTCTTGCCTCTGGATTTCCACCACGATGATGCAGGTCTCTTCCGTGTAATCGATTTCCTCTATTTCAAACCTCAGCCTTAGATCGATCACGGGAATAACCTTGCCTCGAAGATTAATCACCCCTTTAATAAATTCCGGTGTATGCGGAACAGTAGTGATGCGCATGATACCGATGATCTCCCTGACACTCAGGATGCCGATGCCATACTCCTCATCGGCCATGGAAAAGGTCAGGTACTTTCCCGTTCGTTGCTCAGATTTAAGATCGGCTTCCTCAACCCGTTTTTGTTCATTAATGTCCACGAGAATTCCTAATATAAATTCGATATCTCCATTTTCGTCACATACGATCTGACCCCACTCCCGCATCCATTTTGATTCTCCTGACTTGGGGCTGATCCTGTATTCTCTCATATATGTTTTATCTGTTTTTAGCGCTTGCTTGAAAGCTTCCCTTGTCTGTTCTTTATCAGCATCAAGGATTAAATCAGTCCATATTACCTTTTTTAAATTAAATTCTTCCTTCTTATATCCTGTTAATATCTCTACCTGCTCACCGAAGAATTCAACAGAACCATCTTTATAACCTCGATAGGCCACATTTCGAGCCTTCACGTCCCGGCTTTTTCTTTTGGAGGATTCACTCATTGTTTTTACAATCCTTATCCTTATGTGCGTTTCTCAAGGGTAACCGCTGATGCTTTGGGGCCGATAAAGAATGGTATCATATCTTGATTGCTGTTACCAGATCAGATTTCAGACCCTAAGCTTTCCTTTTCTTGAAGCTTCTCTGTATCGCTTTCTCAAATGATTGGCTCTGTATTTCTCGTTATCGTTTATAGTCTGTTCCCGTATAGGGATATGGCCTCTTATCCGGACCCGTACCAGTTTTTCTTGTTCTTCGATGAGGCGGTTTATTTCTACGACCTCTCTTTGATCTGTTAAGGGCATTCTGTCTAAAAGCGTTAGTATTTTACGATTTACCTTTTTTAAAGCCGCCGCGTTTTCTTGACAGCGTTGTGTCGGCGTTTTTTCACCACCTTTGCGACCGGGCATAAATTGATCAGGTTCATTCTTGAATGGCATTGCAACCTCTTTACATTGTAATTGTCGATTTCTTAAATAATCCAGCCTTATGGATGCCGAGCTTTCCCTTCTCCGGGTAACAGAGCCTTGACACCGCCCAGATAATAAAATAAATGAAATTTTCTTGACAGACCCTTAAAAAGAGGTTTATAAACAGCCTTTACATTTGCTTTGCGGGACGGGATAACATGTTGAAATTATTAGCCCTTAAAGTCCCGCATTGCGTAAAATATGCTGTTCCCAAGCAATATTAACAGCTTGGGGATAAAGGCCTTGCCGAGGTAGCTCAGTCGGTAGAGCAGCGGACTGAAAATCCGCGTGTCGGCAGTTCGATTCTGTCCCTCGGCACCAATAAAATCAAGGGGTTAGCTCATGCCAGCTAATCCCTTTATTTTTGAAAAACATGTTTGTCCCTCGCCGGCCCTTCGTTTAAAATGACGAATGAGGACATAATACCACATTTTACGGAAATAGCCGTATTGCTTTTCCCTTGCCAATAGTTTTCGAGGATGAATCTAGCGCGCGAACAGTAAACTGATATCGGTGACCCTCTCCGGAAGAACAAGGGCCTTTATAACCTCTCTTTAACGCGCCGGCAGGAATGATACCTGACTTGTCGTTTTCTACCGTCCCGCCGCCATGGTAGGAGGATGGGTCATCAAGGTCATCCAGCAGTACCCGAAATGACTTTGTTACTCTAGGAGGGATATTCGTAACTTTGATTTCCGGAGAATAATTGGAACACTCGCTTATCCCCTCCCATGAGAAACCAACTCCCAATCTAACTTCGTTGGCCTGTGAAGCCGGGCATATGAAAATGAAAATTAATGAAAAAATCGAGAGCCATCTGAATGTATTCAACTGAGCCTCCTTAATCCATGTAGAGTGCGGATACACGGCAATATCTCTAAAACGGCTGAAGCATAAATATCATAGATTGTGGTCATCAAGTCAAGTAAATCTTGATGATGACCGAAGTCAATCATCCTCGACCGGCAATAATTACAAATATTTATTTTCAATCCATGCCAGGAAATAACAGACTCAGAGAAATTTTAATAAACAGACTGAGAAACAGGGGGATGGAGTTGGGCATAATTCCCGGCTTTATTCGGATTTTGACAAATTCTTTCACCTCTATTCCACACCTGAACCTTGTGCAGGCAAACCGGCAATTGCGGTACATGGGCTGGGATGATTTTGAATTGGATTACTTCACTTTTCAACTGATAATCGAATGTTTGGAAGCATATGGTTTAAACAAATCGGAATACGTATCGGCCCGGTGGTTTGAAAACAACTTTACGCTGCATTGATCATTTACCAGGTAACGCTCATCATTGTACAGTTCCGCCCGCTGCCGATGCCCATCTGCTGAGAACAGGCGCAGACATTGCGCTCATCGAAGTCATGGTGTTTGTTCATTTTGAAATTTTTGAACAGATTCAAACTCTTTCCTGTTGCCGAACAGAAATCTGATGCCGCAAACAGAATTGAATTCACTTTTCGTAATATGCGCCACGACCCCTTTTAGATACTCGGTTCCCTGCTCCAGTTGAAGTGGAATCCGATTGATTCTCTGTCCCATAAAGAAAGTATGAGCATCTCCCTCAACGATGATTCCAAGACCTTCGCTACTGATATCATTAAGTCTGTACGCTTTCCCTTTCAATACGATTTCCGTTGGCTTTAGCGGATATGTCCGGGCTGCTTTACGTTTATTTTCAGGATTTGCCATAAAACACCTCTCTGAATGATAAACATTTCAATGGATCAATATTCTTATGATTTCAGGCATTATAGCGGTTGTCAGACAGGTTCCTGATGAGCCCCGAAACCGCATCCTCAATGTCAAGAAAGCAAAACCGGTATGCTTCATATTGCAATCCGTACGGGTCGGCAATACTTCGCTGTTTTGAACCGAACCGGGAAAAGTGCCGGATGAGCCGGGTTTATCTGCCGCCTCCGGAAAGGTTTCCAGGAGCGTTTTTATATGGGATTTTTCCATGACCAAAATCAGATCGGACCATTTAACAAGCGCTTTTGATACCAGCTTGGCTTTGTGTCCGGAAAGGTCTACGTCATGCTCGACAGCAACCCGTTGAGCCAAAGAAGTGACAGAATTGCCGGGAAGCGCGAACAGTCCTGCTGAATCCGCCAAAAGATTTTTTTGCTCGGTTTGGGCCGCCAGCTTTGTGAAAAGGCCTTCAGCAAAAGGGCTGCGGCAAATGTTGCCGAAGCACACAAATAAAATATTTTTTGTTTCTCTGGGCATCTTCAAGGATTCCCGCCCTCACCTTTCGTAGTTTGCGATTGCTTTCCCGAATTTCTTTTCAAACATTCAGGTGCGCCAAAAGGTTTTTTGCTATCTCATCTTCCACCCATTTATTATTATTTTTCTGTTTTCCCTCTTGATGGATGTTGATGATTGTTTCTGCATATTGTTTGGCGCGATCATATCCGGCGAAAACAGCCTGTTCTATTAGATCCCAGTCATGCGTCTGGACAAACCCTTCGAATGCGGGTCTAAGTTCGGGGAAAAGCTCTTTTGTTAAACCTTCGATAAAGGCAACATAAAGCGCCAGGGAGGCTGTTTTACGTTCTCTCGTAATATATTGAAATGTCCCATACTCATTTGTATCCGCAAGGAGGTCTTTAACCGTTCGGGCAAGAAGTTCCACAAGTGTGTGAGGATACGCTGCAATAATCTCCCGCCATATCTCGCGATCGAAAACAGTATCCTGTATTTCGCCCAACTCGTGATAAATATAGGTTTCCGTCTCAGCCGAAGAGATCCTTTCCAGGTTTTGTCGTAACGCATCAGAATGCTGGTCTTTCAGTCCATAGCTTTCCAGGGCAAATCTAAGGGCATGACGCCCTGACTTTTTAATATAAAACATTTTGTCCCAGAGAAAAAGTTTTGCTGAATCCTTCCGGATAAGAATGCAATTGTCCTGGGCGAGCGCCGGGGAGGTAAAGAGATCACGAGCCAGTTCGCGGCCGAGAATGTATATCGTGTGTCCGGCTACCTTTTTTTTCTCTTCAAGAACGGCAAGGAAAAAGGTGGGTTTCAGGCTGCGGGCATACCCTGCGCCATAGAAAAAACCCTGATGCTCCAGCACTGCATTGATTGCTCGGGTATCAAAAGGATCGTATGGGGTCCCAAGTACTGTTATTTCCTCAAAATCTTCTTCTGCAAGATTGTCCCACTTTTCCTCCCTGTCACCAATCCAGTCTAAAATTTCAGAAGAATCCTTTTCCACCCAGGGATCCAATCCCATTTCCCACTTGTACATATCGCGCAGCCGCAGCGCCAGACCACAGACAGAGTAAACACCGGCATGTCGCGAATCGGAGATGTCGCAGTTTTGGAGCACCTGGCTGGTTATGGTATTGATTTCGATCATGGATTATCCAACTTCGGTTTTTTTTAACTTGATGGTTTCAAACTCCGGTGAGATAATTCTCATGCAGAGTTCCGTGCACAGGAGAAAGCGACTCCATATCCGGCGCTTTGAATCCAAAAACGATTTCAAGAAAAATCATTGTGATGCGAAAGGTCGCGCCCCAGAGCACTTCAGATCCTTTCTGATGTTCGTGGACAAAGCAGGGATAGTCCGTCACATCCGGATTTTTTTCCTTTTCCCGGGGCGTTTCAATATGCAATCGATAGCGTGCATAATTAGAAGAATCCAACAGGTTTTTAATCGGAATATAGATGATGCTCTCCACTTCCCGGTTCGGGTAAAATCGCTTTTGCCGGGAGATCCAGCAAACCATTGGATAAATTGTTCGGCGAAACATGATGAGCTGTTCGGATGGCAGAGGACCCAGGAACTTCACACCAAAAGGGTTCAACCGCATTTCCTCGAAACTTTCTCGCAGGCCGGTGGCAAAAAGCAGTGCCAGCCATTTCATCTCCTGACGCCGGTTTTGACGCCACAGGTGCCAGTAAGGCCAGCGTGCCAGTGGAGAAAGCGGCAGGCATAGAATTTTGGCAAAATAGGAATCGAGACGGGGGTAGATACTTCCACCGGGACAGCAGAGATCTCCGGGTTGTTTTACCTTAATGGAGCGCCGGTTCAGGATCAAACAGGGTTCAGGGGAAAATCGATCCCATTCGAATTTCCGGCCGAGCAGAAACAAAACGGCGGATGTGCTGGAAGAATCCGACAGGTCTTTTGGAAAAACACGACCGTGGCGACTTCTGCCATGAAGCGCAACGGCAATCTTTTTAATGAAGGCAGGTGTATCTCCTGAAAAATTCAGCATTTGATTAAATATACCCTGTTTGAACCACTGTTTTTTCGGGTTCTTTTTCTTCGGGATCCCCTTCAGCATCCAGGAATGCAAAGCATGCATACAGTTTGTCTCCGCGCTGAACAAGGTTTTCAATTTCAGCAGCATGCAACCCGTCGGCATCCGCGTCTATCAGTTCGATGCTTTTCAACCTGGTCATATCCAGAATTGTTTTATCAAAAACCTTTTTGACAATCCCTGCTTTTTTTCTAACCTCGTCTATTCTGTAGACGTTTGAAGTGCCCAGTTCCGAGGCAGCCTGTCTGATTTTTTTCTCGGATTTTTTTCTCATTTCCTCGTTTCGTTCATCAACCAACCCGTTTTTGTCTGTGATTATACATGATTTCAACACTATCTTCCATATATCAGATACCAAAAGATGTCAAAATTTTACGCAGAATCGGGATTTGAACAGTGCGGTCAATGCCATCCACAGCACGCTTTTCGGCGAACCTCGCTGTCAATGATCTGGAAGACGGTCCGGACAGGGATTTCCCACGTGGTCATGTCGATATTTATGGAAACCGCTATAAGCACTCGAAACTTAGGTCACGCTTCCGTCGTCCGAGCTTAAATACCGCTCGATACCGTCTCTCAGCGTATCGATCATCCCACAAAACCGGGTTTCATCCGTATCCAAAAGCGTGAGTCGGAAACCCTGAAGATTCGTGCTGAAAGAGGTGAGGGGAACCACACAGATTCCGGTGGCCGCCAGCAGATAGTAGACAAATCGTTTGTCCGGTTGAATGTTCGAGTCATGGAGCAGTTCCTCGACCAGATCACGAACCGTCCGATCGGCAACGGGCAGGGTTTGACGGTTGTTCAAACGGTTTTCCTCAAAAGCCACGCACATGTAAAAAGCGCCGTTTGTCCGGTTGACCCGGACACCGTCTATATTTTTGAGCCGGTCATGAGCGATCTTGGAAAACTTCTCGTAGCGCTGTTTTCGACTTTTCAGATAAGCCGGATACTCAGGGTGCTCGAAAATACGGGGAAGGGCTTTTTGCGGCAGAGTGGTTGAACAGACTTCCACCATCTTGGCGTTGAGAATGCTCTGGATATAGCTGTTAAATTGCGGATCCTTTTTTGCGTTGTACACCTCGATCCAGCCACAGCGAGAACCGGGCCAGGGCAATTCTTTTGAAATTCCCTTCATGGAAAGCCCCGGGACTTCGCCGATGATTGAAGCCAGAAGTGCGGTCTTTTGTCCGTTGAAGACAAGGTTCTGGTAGATTTCGTCGGCGATGATGAAGAGATCGAATTCCCTCGCGATGGCAACGATTTCTTTGAGCAGGGGCACAGGGTAAACAGCACCCGTCGGGTTGTCGGGGTTGATCAATAAAATGCCGGCCACGGCAGGATTATACTTCACCCGGCGGCGCAATTCCTCAACATCCGGAAACCAACGGTTAGCAGGGTCCAGCGGATAGCAGACCGGCGGCAGACCGGCGTGAGCCGCTTCAGACGAAGAGTGGGTGGTGTAGGTGGGCGACGGGGTAATGACCCGGGCGGTGCGACGAAGAAATCCATAAGTCTTGGTAATGGCGTCACCCAGACCGTTAAAGAAAATAATGTCGTCCGGTGTAATGGGGCAGTTCCCGTTGCCGTTGTTCAGGGATGCCAGATACTCACGGGTTTCAAGGAGCCCCTGGGTGGGGCAGTATCCATAGCACTCGTCCTCCATGGCCAGTTGAGAGACAATTTCTTTCATCCAGGCGGGGATCTTCTCGCCCTTGGCCACGGGATCACCGATATTTTCGAGGTTGACGGTAACCCCGAGGTCCTTCAGTTTGTCCGCAACCCGCACGATGTTGCGTATTTCGTAGGTCAGTTCGCCCGCGCCGATGTGAATAATGTCTGTTCGCATGATGTCCGTTCCTTTCCTTCTTTTGTGCTGCTGATTCAGATGAGGCCCAAAAGAAAAAGGGCCGCAAACCATTCACAGCCCTTGAATCAAAAAGGGCCGCGAGTGATTGCCCGCAGCCCTGGATTTTTTTATTGGGGAATCAGATCATCCGCTCCCCTCCAGGTCCGCAGGCCACCCGGCAGCGGCTGCCGCAGCAGCGCTGGTCGCTCGATCGGCATTTCGGATTCTGGAAATGGGAGCTGTCATCATCTGTTTCCTTTTGCTTTTTTTGCCCAAACATCATAACCGTCGAAAATTGTCAAGCAAAAAAACTATTCATAAACAATAGCGCCTTTGGGACAGGAAATTTCACAGATTCTACAGGGGATGCAGGAGTGTGGATCAATTTTTATCTTTTCGCCGGTTTCAATGGCCCATACCGGGCAGATGTCCGCACACTGGCCGCAGTCGTCGCAGGCTTCAGCGGAAACCCTTATCCTTTTTCCCCAGCGGTGGCCCAATCGGTTTGACAGCGCATCCAGAGCACCCACGGGGCAGATCAGGTTGCAGTATGCGCGGCCTCCCTTGGACATAAAGCCCAGAAAAACAACCAACCCCAGGTTGATCAACCCGGCCTTCCTCAAAAAGTAGGTCATGTCCGCCGGTGAAATCAAAGCGCCGAACATTCGCGGTACGGCAGCAAAATTACAGTAAGCGCAGCATAAGCTGCCGATGCCCACTGCCGCGGCAATCAAGTAGACCGACAGGTAGCCGTATCGGAAATAGGGTGCCGGGATTTTTGAAAAATTAATTTTCAGAAACCGCGGAACCAATCTGCTGCCCAGCTCCATGATTCCCCCGATGGGACACAGATGGCTGCACCAGTATCTGCTGTAGAAAGAGGTACTGATCAGAATTCCGAGCAGAAGGGCAACGCCCATGTAGCTCCTTAGAAAAGAGGCAAAAAAAGCTTCGGCCGGCATTCCCCGGCGCCACACGAAGAACATCCTTGGACACCAGGTGCCGCAGAAGTTGCTGTCCCCGGTAAACTGAAAAACAAATGACAGCGGGGGAAGAAACAGCAGTGCTGAAAAGGCGATGATCCAGTATCGATGTCGGATAAAAAAACTTTTTTCAGTGAGGGTGTCGGCCTTTCCCATCCATCTCGTCCTTTCCTTTGAACCTCACGGGCATATTCAACACCGGTGCGCCGAATCGGGTATCGTGAAAGACAAGGTTGTATTTCCCGCAGACGCTGTCTTTTCCGGTATATTTTTCCGGTTGTTTTAGAAAAGCATCTCGGCATGCTTCCGAACAGAAATAGTATTGCCGGGTTCCGTAACGATGCTTTAAGAATCCGTCTTCGACCTTTACCCGGCATACCGGATCGAAGACCGGAGGATGCAGCCGGACCCAGAAGGCGATCCTGTCTCGAGGCTTGAGACCGTAAAGAGTGTAGTCCCGCAACTCCGGAAGTTTGTGCAGGCCGAGATCGATCACCGGTCCGGACAAAAATATGTCATGATCAATTTCAGGCCGGCCTTCGAGCGAAATTCGAACATCGCCCCGATAGGGCGGCAAAACGGTTGCGGTACCAATCAGGCTGTAATGGTTTTGGCCGCCCTCGAGAACGAAGGGATGTCTGACCTTGCCGCCTTTGAGCGAAACAAGACCGATGCTGTGCGCTGAATCCCCAAAGCGGTAGGCAGCGGCGGCCAGGGAGATGCTCACAGCCGCAACAAGGGTGATGATTTTTCGGTAGCGCATTTTCGTCTGCCTCAGAAGTTATATGTAAACCGGAGGGTAAAACTTCGCGGCGCCGCCGGCGTGTAGCGTTTTTTCCCGCTGCTGTCCTTTTCGACTTCTACGGCATAGTATTCGTCGAACAGGTTGTCGATGTTTAGTCCGATATCGAATGCTTTCCGCTCGTACCCGATCATGACGTTGGTGATAAAAGCGTATCCTTCGTATTTCTCGGTATTGGCATTGTCAGTGTAATAGGGCCCCCAAGTGTGGGATTGAAGCTTCAACTTCAACCCCGACGGATGCCGGTAACCGGCAAAGAACGAGTACTGATGCTCGGGGATATATGGCAGTCGATTGCCGCTTCGGTCGATATTGCGCGTCAGGGCACCCACCCTGAGAGTTTCTGTGAATTCTTCAAACGTGTAATGCGCAAATGAATACGCAGCGCCCAGGGTCAACCGAGGGGTCAACTCCAGGGATCCGACCAGCTCAAAACCTGTTTTTCTGGTCCTGCCGGCGTTGCTGTATTCGGTATCGCCGTCTTCTTGAACTACCCTAACGATTTCATTTTTTATTGGAGAGTAATACAGGGCCGTTTCCAGAGACCATCCGGAATGTCGCAGTTTTGCACCGACTTCATAGTTTTCAATTTCCACAAGTTCCAGATCGGGATTTTCGCTGATCTCTCCTTCGGTGGGTGTCTGAATGCCTTTGGAAATATTGCCATACAAATTTACGGTTTCCGACAGTTTGTACACCGTTCCGACCCTTGGGCTGAAATCGTTGAAAGTTTTATCGATCTGATAATTTCCACAATTCGTCAGGCCGGCGTCCGGACATTCCACGTACGTTCCGGTACTATAGTCGTATTCGGACCATTTTGTTCCGTCAATATCGAAATTAATGCTGTCAAAGCGAACACCCATATCGACAATCCACCGCGCCGTAGGCCGGATCGATTCCTGAAAATACACCCCGTAAAGCTGGACACCGCGAGTCTGTATCTCGATCAAATCTCCGGGCGTATCACTAAGAGTGGCTGTAATTCGCCCGCCGGAGGTCGTAACTACGTCGGTATATTCAAAATAATCCGTGTCCTGCTTGTCAAGCCTGGCGGTAACGCCGACGGTCAGGGTCCCTTGCATTTTCCCGATGGTGTGCCGAAGGTTTGTCTGGATATCCGTGCCGCAGGAGATTGTGTCGGAATCGTTGATTCTTCCGGTTACAGGGTGGTGATGCGTCCACTTGTTGATAAACAAAAGAGGCTCGAAATCCAAGATGCCGACGGTTTTGGATAGTTTCGAGCTGAAAAAGAAAATTTCCGAATATCTG
>Ga0114925_10000614_pt1 | contig 16323 bp, 32 predicted proteins | sample SumtaG_2_FD_87287 | JGI IMG/M metagenome (GOLD analysis project Ga0114925, IMG submission 87287) | Deep subsurface microbial communities from Indian Ocean to uncover new lineages of life (NeLLi) - Sumatra_00607 metaG | ecosystem: Environmental > Aquatic > Marine > Oceanic > Sediment | place... | reverse complement strand
TCGGGTGCTGGTCACGGTAGCCGGCGGCATCTATTACTTTGCCGGCAATTTCAAGGCGCTGAGAATTCGCCAGTCAGGCGGTGTAGCCGTCGCTGATCCGTTTCTCATGTGCGGCCAGATCGGACGCGACTAGACCTGACAGCTATACCTGACTGATATGACCAAGAAACTCGCAGACCTTCCGAATGTCCAGTGGCAGTGCGATAACGTCGATGAGATTCGGGAATTTATCAAGGATTTCGAGGCGCGCTGCCAGCCTGATGGCGACCAGCTTTTGCTGCAGGCATGGGGTGGCCTCAATACGTGGTTGAATCCGGGCGATTGCTTGGTGCTGCGAGGTGACAGCCTCGGAATTATCCGGGTGCCCGAGGAGATCGACACGGCCGGCCCGCAGGGCCTAATTCAGACCGATAAGACTAGGCACTCGATGGCGAATTGATCCCGGTAGGAAAACTGGCGCTGGCCGGATAGCCAGCGCCGGATGGTTCGCTCGTCAACTCCAATTTTCCCCGCAAGAGCGGCCTGAGTGAGCCCAGTCGAGCCGATCAGCTCGGCAAGGTACTCAGGCCGCGGGTCATACATTGATGCGTCTGGCTTCAACTCTTTTCCTCCTTGTCAGGCAGCAGATCGCCCGCCTGTGTTGCCCAATCCTCTGCGCCATTGACGGCGCCGGCCAAGTCGCCGGATTCCCAATTATCGACTACCTCCTGCACCGCCTCGATCCCTGACTCGATGCAGGCCTCGAATGTCGCCGGCGGCACGTAGTCGCCGGCAGTCTCCTCGATGACCTGCGGCCCGGTGCCGCCATTCAGGTAGTGAGCCCGAGCGCCGGCCTTCTCCCTGCTGTCATGATCGGATTCGCTCTCCCACTGGCCATCAGGCCTGTAGAATCCGACCGTGAACAGCTCGCGCCTGACCTGATCCAAGTCCATGAAGCTCTCACTCATGATGTAAACATACATCAGCCGTCCTCCTTCGCTAGTGGCTGGCGCTCGGTCGCCTGCTCAAGAAAATGGCAACGTCCGAGATCGGCCTCGTTGCCGTTGGCCTCGCACTGCGGGCAGTAGGCCTGATCCCTCGGGCCCTCGTCGCCGGTGCCGACCACCTCGCCAGTGTTGTCTTTCACCCATGCCGCTACCTCAACATCAGTGCAGCCGCATTCTGGGCAGGCGTAGTAGTTGACCTTGCGGCTCTTGCCGGTGTGCCGGCGGTACAGCAAGTCGATCACTGCCAGCATCTCGTCGGTCGTGAGCCTGATCTCGACATCGCCCTCCGAATGGAACTCGATGCGCTGGCTGCCCGGTAGGCCCTGCAGATAGAAGCCTGAGCGGGTGCGCCCGATACTGTGCCGGTCGTCTCCGGTGGCCTCGGTCAGCTTTTCGAGTGCATCCTTTTTCGTGTCGTGGTACTTCTGCGAGTCAGTGGCGAGGCCTTGGCAGCGCTCATATATCCGCAGGTATTCCGGGATGATCTTGCTCTCGATCTGCTTGGCGATTGCCTTGGGCTCGCGGCCGGCGGTGGCCTTGGTAGTCGGCACCGTCTCCCGTGGCTGGTAGCAGTTGTCCGGGCTACTGGTGCCCTTGTGGCCGTTCTCGTCCGTGTACTCGGGCCACTTGACTGCCCTGAACTCGAATTTGCCGCGGATATCGTACTCGTTGTATCGCGCCATGATTTCAAGCCCGGTGTCATCGTTCAGGATGGAGTGCCAGCGGTAGGCGTGGCCTTCATCGCTGAGCTGGATCGGTTGCAGGCTCCAGGGATCAGGCATCTGATCCACTATCGGCTGCAGCAGATCGTGGAACTCCACGGCCTCGGCATTACAGCGTTTTTGGTACTCGTTTAGCTCTTGCATTGTCTTACTCCTCGTAGGTTCTGGGATGATTCCCATGCAGCCGCCTCTGACCCGGCTGCCTGTGAGTCACCTAAATGACCGGTATGGTCGGCATCTCCTTGAACGTGGTAAACAGCGCGCCGGCGTTGTTGCCCTCGTCGTCGGCGCTTGCCAGTATCAGGTGGCCATTGTCGAGAATCAGGACCGGGGCCGCATCGTGCCAGCCGAATTGCTCCTGCTCTTTGTCGGTCATGTATCTGACCTCCCTGATGGTGCGGCCCGCGATCAGCGGGTTGATTTCGCCAAGCCATCTATTAACGGTTTCTCTCTTACCCATTGTCATGTTCCTCAGTAGTCGTATAGCGTTGTGTGAATCACCAGTCCTGCGAAACTGGCAAGGAAAACCGGCCCGCAGCCGAAAACAACATCGGCCGCGAGCTGGATATCTGCAAAGCCGCCGGCAAAAATGCCGTGCCCGATCATGGCCAAAAAGGTCAGGATCGGGACAAAGCAGCAGGTCAGTAGAAAGGCCCTCATGATGCCTGAGCCTTTTCGAGGTGCTCCTCGACTGCCTGCTCGGAAACCCGGCGATAGTCCTCGCTCAGGCCTTCCAGCTCCTCGGCCAGTCCGTGCAGGTCGATGCTATCCATCGGGCTGTTGTGAAACCTCGCCAGCCGCTCATTCAGGCTGTCGAGTTTAGCCTTCAGCCAAGCCTGACGATCCTTACGCACTGGTGCGCTGTATGAGTCATTGCTCATGACGCCTCCTTGATCCAGTTACCCTCGGAATCGTAGTTGTCAGGATTGGCACCGGGCACGTTCCAGCCGAACATCGAGCCGGCAAACATGGCCTCTGCCTGCGCCTTTGTAACGCCGAGCTTCTCGTTCTCCACATCGGCATCGAAGTCGCCTCTCAGGGCCCTGTAGCCGCTCTCACCGCGGTCTATGACGATTGCCTCGCCCGTGCTTGGCAGCTTGCCAAAGCAGAAGTCAGGCAGGTCTACTTTTGTTGCTTTCATGGTCGTTCTCCTTTCCTCGTAGTTTTGGGATGATTCCCGTGCAGCCGCCTCTGACCCGGCTGCCCGTGCGTCACCTCAAAAGTGGCCGATAGGCACGATGTTGAACTCGTCCGGGTTGTAGTCCAGCTTGGCCGCGTCGGCGTCTGCAAAGTGCTCCCTGAGCGCCCTGCTGGCCGCTGTGTAGCTCGGGAATGTCTGCGGCTCGTCGTCCTCATGCCATGTGTTCTCCCAGTAGGCGCCCACTCGTTGCACCACCTCGTATTCCTCGTCCTCCTCGGCACTCAGGTATTTCTGCCAGCCATCGCCGGCGCCGATCCCGCGGATAAATGCGGCCTTCTCGGCTTCCGTGTTGAACGTGTACTCCTCGCGCTGGAACTCATAGCCCCAATACATGACAAGGCTGCATCCCTGGCCGGCTCTAGCTTCCAGCCATTCCTGATGTGCTTGGTCGAGACGCTCGGCGGCCTCGTCCAGTACCTCAAAAATGTCGTGCTGCTTGTTCTCCTCGTCAGGCATCATGCGACTCTCTGCCGGCCCGCTGATGTAGTCGGAATTGCTGAGCTGGCGCAGCAGCCCGGAAAAGTGGCTGGTCTGTACCATTGCCTCGTCCAGTGCGCTCGTCTCGGTGCCTTCAATGGCCACGGTGTAGGGCACCCAGTCAGGCACCTGATATTCGATAGAGCTGGCCAGCTCCTCGATGCGTTCAAGGCTTGCGCCGTCTGCATAATGTCGTTTCGTTTTCATGTCGTTTCCTCGTAGTTGTGGGATGAGTCCCGTGCTGCCGTCTCTGACACGGCAGCCCGTGAATCACCGGCTACGTGATGGTCACGGTCCAGCCTTCGCGCTCGCAGTAAACCTGCAGCTCCTCGTCGCTGAACCGCTGGCCGATCACCGGCCGGATCGAGTTTGTGACCTTGGTCACGGTGTAGATGTTGAGATTGTCGCCGGCGGCGTCGGCCGGGTTGACCTCAAGGCCATGCTTAACGTGTAGCTGTTTCATATCGTTTCCTCGTAGTTAATTGCAGGGCCTCGCGGCGTCGGAAGCGTTGCCGCCGTCGCCTTTCAGCTCTGCTGCCTTGGCGAGGCATCGCTCAGGATCAGCGATAACCTTGCCCTTCTCATTGACGATCTGGTTGACCCGCGCAAAGTGGTTCCATGCGAAGGATCGGCCCAGACCGACCGTGATTGATGTAGTCGGCCACTGATCGGCCGGCTTGTTGACGAATTCCTCCCAGTCCTTGCCGTAGGTGCATTCATCGCTGCCCCATCGGCTGTGCTTGCCGAGCATGGCGATGTGCTCCATCTCAAGGGCCCGCTCGAATAGGTCCGGGTGCTTGCCGGCCAGCCACCACAGCTCCCATTTCTGGGATGCAGGGCAGAAAAAGCAGGCGCTCTTGATCGGCACCGGCAGGCCCTCCTCGATGATCGCGGCGATGCAGTCACCGCGCTGCCAGCCGAGCATCTGCAGCGGGTAGCAGTAGGTGAAATTCTCGTCCTCGGTCTTGCTGGTGCGCCGGATATCGGCGGGGCCCGCATCGAAGCCGAGCAGCTTGCACGGCTTGATGCCCTTGGCCTGACAGTCCAGCCAGATCGGGTGCGGATCGCACTGGTTGACCTTGCCGCCGACTCCCGTGATGTAGTAGTCCTGCGGCACATGTTTCCACTTCACGCTGCAGCCCTTCTTGCCGAATGCCATACTCGGCAGCGTCTCATTCGCGGTCTGGTTGCCCTCGATGTTGTCGTAGGGCGTCGAGGCCATCGTATTGAGTTTGACAATGGTGATCGCCGGAAAGCCTACGCTGATGCACCAGTCATTCATGCGGCGCACCGTCTCGTAAGTCTCGGGCTTCTCGGCGCCCACATCAGCGAACGTGATTACATCCGGCCTGATGCCAGCCCGCCACAGGGCGATCAGCATAGCGGTCGAATCGACGCCACCGCCGTATGCCACGATCAGCGGCACATCAGGCAGCTCGATCTGGCCGGCCTTGCGGAATAGATTGTATTGTTCCATCAGAATAGCTCCTGCTGGTCGTAGGACCAGCGCACCGGCTCGGTGTACTGGCGTTTGGCTTTCTTGGCCCGAGGCCCGGACGGCGCCGGCGCTAGGTCAGGGGATGACCCCTGGCCTTGGCTTGCCGGCTGCCGTGTACCTGACTTGCGGGTTTTGCTGGTGCTCATTTCGATTCCTCACCGGGGAATGGAATGCGCGTGGTGCTGCGCTGTCCCATGCCGATCCAGTCGGTCATGTCGGCGTCCCGGATCGCGGCCAGCCATTTCTTTGGCACTCGGTTGTAGCTGACGGCCTGATAGTCACCCACCATCTCGGTGCCGACTGTCGTGACGATCCGCAGCGCACTGGTCGGATCGGCAGGATGCGCGTACTGCCCGGTGCGCCGGTTGTAGCCGTACTGGCTCGTAGTTCCCGGCATCTCATACTCGATGATCGCCTGATCGCCCAGTGTGGCCAGCACGGTGCCCTCGCGCTCGGCCTGATTGGCAAAAACGTCGATGGCGTCATTCGGCTGCAGGAGCGTGTCGCTGCTGCCGTTCAGGCGCTCGTAGATGTACCGGCAGGTTTCGAGGTGCGCGCCGAAAACACCGAACACAAAGTCACGGCTGTCGCAGTCCCGATCCTCGGGATCGGCGGTGTGCGGCCCGTACACATCGACGGTGATCGCCTTGCGTGGCTTGTCGCTGTCCCGGTCGGCGGTGAAGGGCCTGAGTGCGACCGTGATGCCGTCGCGCCGCAGGTGCTCGGTGTGGCCGCAGTCAACGGCCCGTTTGATATCGCGATAATCGGCTGGCCTGTAGGTGCCATCCTTTCGCTTGAGTGTGTCTATGCTCATGTCATTTTTCCTCGTAGTTGTTGTGGGATCGCGTCCCGTGCAGCCCTCTCTGACAGGGCTGCCCGTGAAGCATCAAAACAGCGCGAGTTGTGCCACCTCCCTTGCCGGCGTCGGTGCCGGCATCAGCGTCCGGGCGATTCCCGTGAACTGGGTCGCCATAGCCTCTGCGATGCCCGTGAACGTCTTGCTGCGCAGCTTCCATCGGTCAGGGCCGGGGCTCTTGTTGTCGGCGCCACAGGGGCTCTGATTGCCCCACCGCTTCACCAGCTTGCCCTTGTACCGGACCATGCGCGGCTCGATGTAGTCGTCCGGGTCTGCCACCAGCTTGGGGAGATTCTGCAGCCACAGGCCGGTGGTCTTGCTGGCGTCGTGGCCGAACTCGTAAGGCTGGACAAATTGGCTTGCCGGCCGGATCGCGGTGCCGATCCTGCTCACCGGATTCTCGACACATTGCTGGTCGATTGGCGCGTCCATCAGGTCCCGGACAAATTCCAGCGCCTCGTCAGAATTGCGCTGGCGCTCCGGGTAGTTCTTGTCGTGCTTTTCCTGACAGCGCCATAGCTGTGAGGCGGCGAGGTACTGGCATGGCGGGTGAGCAATCATCATGTGCCAGCCGTCATTGAGTACGTCGCGAACGTCGCCCTGATAGTGAGCGCCCGGTGTCTCGGTCGGCAGCAGATCGCAGGACATGGCGCTGTGACCGCGGTCGGTCATGGCGTCCCGGACGGTGCCCGAGAATTCGCAAGCGATCAGGATGCGACTGAGGCGGTAGCCTGATGCACTGGCCCGCTGCTCAGCGAGCACCATCTCGTCGCCGTAGTCAGCAATCGACTCGGCGCCGGGGCGCTGCAGTAGGACAGCCTTGGCCAGCAGCTCGCCGGTGTCGTCGTAGTCGTCGGCCACCGACCAGCCAGCCCGCACTTTCGCGAGCTGGTGATCGGTCAGCGACTCCCGGACGGCTGCAGAGTAATCCGCAGCCAGCCGGGTAACGTCGAGACGCGGCAGCGTGATGACGGCGCTCATCCTGCGAACTGCCGATTATTGCGGCGGTCGATCAGCTCGCTGTGCATCGCAGTCCTGAGTGCGCCCTGATAGTTGGACAGCGCCCGGTAGCCGTGGCCGTCCATCGTCTCAGCCCGTGGCTGCAGATCGCGGTGAGCTGCGCTGCAGTTCATCAGCTTGGCCTCAATCGAGCCGCGGCTACGGTTGCTCAGCGCCTCGGCGTGTCGGCCTTCGTCGGTGAACTGGTAGCTGCGGATCATGCCCGCTTTGTTGTAGCTAGCGCCGGCCGTGGCCAAGCTCAGCATGTCGAAGTACAGCCGGATCACGGCCGCATTTTCATCGTCGGTCCAAGGACCGGGTTTGCTTGTTATCGTCATGGGTTTGCCCTCCAAAATTGACGATTGTGATAGACCGGCCTCCGACCGGTTTCTGGCATCTGCCGTCATCAGTATCACTGGGCGACCGCCGTCACTTTGACCTGCCTGACAATCCAGCGGGTCAGCTTCGGGTAGCAAGCATTGTTCTGCTCGTTTGCTCGGCGCTTGGCGGCCTTCTCGTTGCTGTACACGGTGAAGTGACCGTGGCCTCGAAAATCCTCGGCGCGCTTGCCGATTGTGTCGTAGTTGATGTAGCCAATCATTTCGTTTCCTCGTAGTGGTGTGATCGGATCACAGTGGAGTAGGCGACAGCCTGCCGTGCGATCAGAATGATCGCCCAAGCGAGGCCGCCGATAAGGGTGATGTAGTCGGGTGCTGTCATGGGTTTGCCGTCCATTTGTGTGAAATCGTCCTTCGGACGATATAGGACCATTGGCCCGGTGTCAACTAGATACGGGACCAGCTAGAATCCAGCCTTTGCAGGCAACGGATACCGCAGGCAATGAGCGAACTTCCCCAAGCAGAGACACTCCCTGCTGCGCAGAAACCCGCAGCACTCACTGGCCGACCAACTACCTACAATCAGGCGACCGCCGACCTGATCTGCATACGCATGGCAGAGGGCGAGACACTCAGGCAAATCTGCAGAGACAAGGCACTGCCGGCGCGCTCGACGGTGTACCGGTGGCTTAGCAAAAATCCTTTGTTCTCGGACCAGTACGCGCTGGCGCGGGAGGCGCTGGTCGAGCACTGGGCCGACGAGATTCTGGACATCGCTGATGACGGCACCACGGACTACGTCACCAAGACAGGGCGCAACGGCGCCGAGTACGAGGCGGTCGATCAGGAGCACATCCAGCGCTCTCGATTGCGGGTGGATGCCCGCCGCTGGTTGATGTCCAAGCTACGGCCGGGGCAGTACGGCGACCACATGGAGGTGGAGCATTCCGGGGCAGTCGATCACCGACACTATATAACCGATGATGAAAAGATCAGGAGACTGGCCCTGTTCCTGCTGGACTCGCCGGCCGGGGCAGTCATTGATGGTGAGGCAGAGCCGATACCTGCCAGCCGAGAGCCCGATCCATCAGTCGAGGAGTGAGGCCCCGCCATTCACAAGAACCGATCTCGGATGGTGTATCCGACCCGGTGGGGCCCCCGCTGGCGATTCAGCTCGCGGGGGGAGGGCGGCCTGTTTCAAATTTTTCAGATTTTCCACGCGCTATTGTTAGTGTTTACAGCATTTGTTAGTGTTTACGGATGGAAGCCCCGAAGTGCAGAAATATCCCGAGCTGTGGCAAGCGTCACTATGGGGAGTGCAGCGCGACGAGCGGCAACGCGGCGGCAGCGGAAAGAGAGCCCGCCCTGGACGAGCCCCGCGGCAAGATAAAGTTGCCTGCCCCGAGGATTCCGGTGGGTTCTGGTGGTTTGGTGATTGCGGAGCTGGCTGAGCGGGTTGAGATGCTCGAGCAGATTGTCGATGAGCTTTTGGCGGGGAAGCGCAAGCGCTCGGAGTACATGAAGCAATACATGAGAGATCGGAGGGCCCGCGATGGTGGATAAGCGCTGGAAATCTCGAAAAAACAAAAAACGGGCGCATTCGCACCGCAGGGCCTTTATTCGGAGCTATGCGCGGCCTGATCGGGTTGAGCGGCCGAAAATGAGCGCGGTGGGCAAGAGTTTGGCCAAAATCGCGTCGAGAATGGGAGATCGAGGACAATGAGACGAATAGATGTGCCTGTGTACGTGGGGGTGATGAGATCGACGCTGATGAATGATGAGCCTTTGATGCAGGTGTCGGATCGGCCTTTCAGCCCGCCGGCTTTCGAGGATTACTTGTGGTTTCGGGCCGAGGTCGCGATCAGGATTCAGGATGGGATTCGCGATACCGAGATCGCCGGTCAGGTCGAGGAGGTCAGCGTTTTCGAGGAAATCGGCAAATCCTGATGGCCAGTACGCGCTGGCCGCCGAGATACTCCCGCCCATTTCCTGAGCTGGAGACGGCCGAAAATTTTCTTTACCGGATGGAGCGCGAGGGATTTGCTGACTCGATGCCGGTCTGGTATCGGATGTACCTGTGGAAGCGGCGCCATGCCGATTTGCTTGATCTGGCCAGCGGAGTATGATCGGGCCCGTACCTAAGCACTGATAACAAGCATTTAGGAGACTTCGCATGAGCGCACCAAGGATTTTGACAAGTATTCACGGCAAGCTGTTCGGCATAGGGCCGAAAGGCGAGCTGATCGTAAATTCAACGGCTGGCGGCAAGGAAAACGCGCAGGCCCGTGTCGATAGCGTCAAGCGGCACACCATTGCGAATGCACTGGTTCTGGCGCTGAATGCCGTGCCTTTCGAGGCAGTTCCGGCACCGGGCGCGGGTAAAATCGTGATTTGCAACAGCATTTTTGCCTATAAGGCGGCTGGCGTTGCCTTTGCGGCAGGCGCCGGTGAGGACCTGGCGGCAGTATCCCAAGGTGGCGCGGTGACGTTTTGCGCCATCGATTCGGCCGGTTTCCTCGATTCCACGGCTGATGAGGTTCGCTTGGCCGAGCGGGTGCCGGTGAATCCCGAGACGCTTGATTTAACGGCGCTCGAGAACACGGCCATCGATCTCACGATCCTTGTGGGCGAGGTCATCACTGGCGATTCAGACCTTATCGTGGATGTCCACTACCAGCAGTTTGACACCACGCTGTAAGGAAAAAGCACGTTCCTCTTGGGTGGGTCGCGCCGTTGATTTCGCGCCCACCCTTTTTTTTGGAGTGTGATCGGATCACATGAGCAGAGAATCGACCTTGATGGACGATCTCAGGGAGAAGTACCTCGCCCTGCCCGATGACCAGCGCGCCGAGCTGGATAAATTTGTCGAGGACCAGTCAGCCGGCCACATGTGGTTTCCGACCGTGGGCCCGCAGCTCGACGCGGTCAAGTGTCAGGCCGACATCATGCTGTACGGCGGTACTGGCGGCTCGGGCAAATCCGATCTGATACTGGGCTGTGCATTCGAGCACCACCAGAAAGCCCTGATAATTCGCAAGCACTACGTCGATCTCACCGCCCTGACCGACCGGGCCAAGGAAATCAACGGCACCGACAAGGGCTACAAGGGCTCGATCCCGCCGCGGCTGAAAACGGTCAACGGCAAGGTGATCGATTTCGGCGGTCTGGCTCAGCTCGGTGACGAGAATCACTGGCAGGGTCAGGCGCACGATCTCCTCGCGGTCGATGAGGTGGTGCAGAATCGCGAGGCGCAGATTCGGTTTTTGATGGGATGGGTGCGCACCACTGATCCCACGCAGCGCTGCCGCGTCATATTCGCCTCAAACCCGCCGACCGATCCCAGTGGCGACTGGATCATCCCGATGTTTGCGCCGTGGCTCGACCCAAGGCATCCGAATCCGGCACGACCTGGCGAGCTTCGCTGGTGTGTGTCGGACGAGAATGGCAAGGATATGTGGGTCGATGGTCCTGAGCCGGTCGATATCAACGGCAAGCTGCAAAAGCCGAAGTCACGCACGTTCATTCCGGGCCGCCTCGAGGATAACCCGTTCCTATTCAAAACCGACTATGGCTCGACGCTGGATGCCCTGCCTGAGCCGCTGCGCTCCGCGATCCGCGATGGCAATTTCATGGCCGCTCGTCAGGACGAGGCCGACCAGCTCATACCGACCGAATGGGTCAGGCGCGCACAGGCCCGCTGGCAGCTCGATCCTCCCTACGGCGTCCCGATGTGCGCAATGGGCGTCGATGCAGCCCGCCAGAAGGACAAAACGGTGCTGGCACCGCGCCATGACGGCTGGTATGCGCCGATGATCGTGGTGCCGGGAACTGAGACGCCGCACGGCTCGGATGTGGCGGCACTGGTCATGAAGCACCGCCGGCACGATGCAGTGGTCATTTTCGACTGTGGCGAGACAAACGGGGCGCAGGCCTATGCGCACTGCAAGGAAAACGGCATCGAGGTCAGGCGCCATATCGGCATGGACAAATCTACCGGGCGCACGGCCGAGCGCCAGCTCTCATTTTTCAACAAGCGATCCGAGGTCTTGTGGAAATTCCGCGAGGCGCTCGATCCGGGGCAGGATGGTGGCAGCCCCATTGCATTACCGGATGATCCCGAGCTGGTCAGCGATCTCACCGCACCGCGCTGGACGCTGACGCCGCAAGGGATCAAGGCCACCAATAAAGCCGATGTCATCAAGATGTTAGGCCGCTCGCCGGATAAAGGCGATGCGGTGGTGATGGCCTGGGTAGCAGGGCCGAAAGCGCAGACTCACCTGCAGGAATGGCGGCCCGATCAGCGAGTTGGTAAGATTCCGGGCGGCAAGAAGCACCCGACTGTGAACATGGGACCAAGGAGACGGAAATGAGTGGGCTGAAAAACACTTACAAGCGGGTAATGAATTTTTCCAAGGGCAAGGGCTACATGACCGGCGCAGAGCGCCAGATGAAGGCCGAAGCCGCCGAGAAGGGCAGACTGGACGCCATTTACGCCGGCGCCGACATGCCGGATGAGGAGGAGGGCCGTCGCAGGGCACGGCGCAAACAGGCAGCCCGACCGGGCAGCCGCGCTCAAACGGTCATGACGGATCAACTGGGATGAAGCCGCAGGAGCTTGTCGAGCGGTCGGTCGGACTGTTTAACGTCCGAAAGGCGATCACAACGCTGTGGCAGGAAATATCCGAGCACTTCTACCCGCAGCGCGCTGATTTCACGCTCACCCGCTATATTGGCGAGGAATTTGCTGAGCAGCTTTTCTCGAGCTACCCCCTGATCGTGCATCGCGAACTCAGCAATGCCTTCGCCGCCATGCTGCGCCCAAGGCGCAAGAACTGGTTTGGCATCACCGTCGATGACGAGGATCGCCTCACCAAGCAGTCGAAGGAGTGGCTCGAGTGGGCCACCAAGCGCATGAAATTCGCCATGTACGACCGCCATGCGCATTTCATCCGGGCCACGACCGAGGGTGACGCCGATTTTGCGGCTTTCGGCCAGTGCTGCCTGACTCGCGAAATCAACTGGAATACCGAGATTCCACACCTGCTTTTCCGCTGCTGGCATCTCAGGGATGTGGCATGGGACGAAATGGCCGATGGATCGGTCGGTGAAATCTATATCCGCTGGAAGCCCACACTCAAGCAGCTCAGGCAGCAGTTCGGTGAGGATGCGCTGCATGTGACACAGCGAAACAAAAAAGACGATTACCGTACCGATACCTACATCAAGCCCAATTACATGCGGGCTGCGATCTCCACGGATGTCTATGAGGGCCAAGCCGGCCAAGGGCGTGGCTATCCGTGGATACTGGTTTACATGGATGTGCTCAACAAGCACATCATTCATGAGATGGGCACCTTCTCGCACGGCATCACCCTGCCGAGATGGCAGACCGTATCCGGCTCCCAATACGCATACTCCCCCGCCACCGTAGCTGGACTGCCGGATGCGCGTCTGTTACAGGCGATGACCCTGACGCTGCTCGAGGCCGGCGAGATTTCCGTTCGCCCGCCGATGATCGCGACTCAGGATGCGATCAGGTCCGATGTGCAGCTCTATGCCGGCGGCATCACCTGGGCCGATGTTGAATACGACGAGCGCAAGGGCGATGTGCTGCGGCCGATCAATCAGGATCGCCGCGGTCTGCCGATGGGTTACGAGGCGCACGACCAGCAGATGAACATGCTGGCCAGTGCTTTCTATCTGAACAAACTGACTTTGCCGCCGCCCGAGGGCGATATGACGGCATTCGAGGTCGGTCAGCGCGTAGAGGAATACGTCAGGGCAGCCCTTCCACTATTCGAGCCGATGGAGCATGAATACAACGGCCAACTTTGCGAAGATACCTTCGATGCACTCTTACGCGCTGGCCATTTCGGCGCAGCGCAGGACATCCCGCGGGAGCTGCAGGGCAAGGATGTGCATTTCCGCTTTATCAGCCCGCTGCATGAAGCCATCGAGCGCAAGAATGCTGCCGAATTCCTCGAGTCTGCTGACCTGATCGAGCGCGCAATGGCCCTCGATCCGAGTGCTGGCGCGATCATGGATGTGCAGTCCACGCTCAGGTCAGCCATTGAAGGCGTCGGCCTCGAGCAGCGCCACATGCGCTCCGAGGAGGAGGTCGCTGAGATCGTTGCGCAGCAGCAGGCAATGGCAGAGGCTCAGCAGCAGGCCGAGATGGCCGCTACTGCCGGCGGCGCTGCAAAAGATTTCGCACAAGCCGAGCAGGCCAGCGAGGCCATAATCTGAGATGGCCCTCAAGGATTCAATAGACAAATGTTTGCCGCACAAGGACCCGCTGGAAAGGCCCGATTACATCGAGGCCGAAGTACAGGCCGTGAGAGCGATACACCGTGGCGAGGCCGATGCCAGACAGCAACGTATGGCCTTGGACTTCCTGATGCGGGCCTTCGGCACTCACGACACCTCATTCAGGCGGGATGCGCTGACAACGGCATTTGCCGAGGGCAAGCGATACGCCGGAACCACGATAGTATGGATGCTGAAAGCGGCACCGGTCAGGACTGACCCCGACAAAACAGCAACCAAAAAGGTAGATGAGAATGGCTGACGATGACCAGACACAATCCGTAATAACCGACGAGGGCGGCACCACCTGGCAGGAAACAATGGCCGGCGACAACCTCGAGCGCCTCGAGTCTCTGAACAAATTCGAGAGCGTCGATGCCTTCAATGACCACTATGATGGCCTGACCAATCGAAACTGGCGTGACGAGTACGCCGGCGATGATGACAAATTCAAGTCCACGCTGGAGCGTTTCAATACGCCGGCCGACATGGGCACCGCATTCCGCGAGGCGCAGGGCAAAATCCGCTCCGGGCAGTTCCGGGACGCACCGGGCCCGGACGCCAATGAGGATGATGTGAAGGCTTACCGTGAAGCCAACAACATCCCGCTCGAGGCCGCCGGCTACATGGACAACCTGCCCGATGGGCTGGTAGTTGGTGAGGAGGATCGCGAGATCATGGGCGATTTCATGGGTGTGCTGCATCACATGAATGTCGCGCCGGAAGTCGGCCATGCGGTGATCGACTGGTACAACAATTTTGCCGAGCAGCAGCAAGATATGTTGGCAGAATCGGACTCCGAGCACCATCAGGAAACCGAGGATGCGCTCAGGCAGACATGGGGCGGCGACTACCGGGCGAATATCAATCTGGTGGGCAGCCTGCTCGAATCGACATTCGGCTCCGACTACAAGGAGGTCATCCTGAATGCGCGTGACCCGGAGGGCCGTGCGATCATGAACATACCGGGCGTCCTCGAGGGTCTGGCCGAGCTTTCCCGGAAAGTGAATCCGGTGGCGCAGCTCGCTGCTCCGGGTGTCGATGCCTCACAGACACTCAACGACGAGATCGCGGAACTCGAAAAATACATGAAGGACGACCGACCGGCGTACAATAAAGACGAGCCCGCGCAGGCGCGGCTCAGACAGTTGTACGACATTCGACTCAAACATCAGGCGGCATAGGGAGAGTGCAATGGGTAGCCTTTTCAAAAGCAAAGGGGCCATAGGTCAGGCGTTCGCAAGAGCGCGGGAAGCGCAGGCAGGATCGAAGCCAAAGACCGGCGTCGATGTTCCGGGTCCGGGAGTGGATAAATCACAGCTCCCTGCAGCACCGGGCAGCATCGATGCCAATACTGAGGGCCGTCGCCGGCGTGGCCGGGGGCGTGGTTTGGGTGGCCCAAGGTCAGGCCTGGGCGCTCGCACGGTGATGACGAGTACCTACTGATGAGCGGCCTGTTCGGCGCCAGCGCACCATCACCACATATCGCCGTATGGCGCAAAATGGCTGGCCCGTATGATCCCGGACCACCTGTAAACCCCGGACAAGGCGCATCAACGGCGCTACCGTCCGGGAATGTAACGGGCGCCAGCACACCGATGACGCCTACCCGGAAGCCCAAGCCCAAGGCCAAAGGAAAGTACCGGGTCGAATATGGCTGAGACATCATTTCAAACGCATTACCGAGGGAGCAGGAAAATGCCTTACAAGATGCACAATTCACCGGCCGATCCCGATATCAAGAAAGCGATGATGGGCGGCCACTCGCAATCCGTGAAAGCGAACTACGCCGGGTCCAAGGATATCGGCAACAAGTTCAACACCGATGGCGGCATGAAGGTCATCAAGGACAACGGCGCCAATGCCAAGAGCTACGGCTCAAACAGCGTATCCTCGAGCCCGATGATGAAGCGGCCCAAGAAATCATGGCGCTCGTCAGGCAGCCGGTCCCGCTACAGCCGTAGCGACTAATGCCCTTCAAGAAGGCCAAGGGCGGTGGCTACAAGTCACCGTCAGGCCGCAAGTTCACTAAAAAGCAGGTCGCCCTGTACTACGCCACGGGCGGCTTCAAAAAAAAGGCCAAGACTGGCGGCACCAAGCATGTGATCGCATCACAGGGCGGTAGCCTCTGATGCCGCTCGAGCCGCTATTCACCGATCAGGCTCCCGGCGGCATCTCTGCAAAACGGCAAGAGCGCGGCGGCACCCTCAAGCAGCGGCTTCTGGCCAGCGTCAGGCAGGTCGAGGACCCGGAGGAGTTTGCCGAGAATGATTTCCGGTGGGCCGAATCCAAGGGCGGCGAGGATCGCGGCGAGCAGGGCGACGAGCTGATGGAGGTTTACATCAACCGCGCCAAATTCGAGGCTCACGGGGCGACCAACTACGAGGAAAAAGTCATCCTCGGGGAGTCCCTGCACAACCTCAAGAACATCGAGCCCGAGCGCTGGCAGCGCATGGAGGATGCAGCACTTGGCGATGAGTCCTACCGGCGATGGGCCGATGAGTCCTACCAGCGCGCCCTGACCGAGGGTGAGATGCGGCCTTTCGAGGAGTGGCACCGCCATTCCCGGTTCGATCAGATAATCGGTGGCTATCTATTCGCCGGCGATCAGGACTTGCCGACCATGCGCGACTGGCGCCGTGCCGATCTGCCGTGGGGCAAACCGCTCGAGGCCGAGCTAAAAAAACTTGCCAAAGAGCTGGACATGGATTAGATTTCGGCTCACCACAGGCCAGCTAACCTCGTAAGAGCCCTGGCCGCCGACCGGCCCCTGCCGGCACCGCCATCAGCCCCTTCTGGCTAACCTGATGGCAGCCTTTCAGGCCAACCCGATTTAGTGGATACGGATTTTCCAACTAATTGGAGGATAGCCTTATGGCTGAAACTGCCTTTCAAATTCAATACCGGCAAGAGTTTATTGCAGGTTTTGAGCAGCTCCAG
>Ga0114925_10000613_pt1 | contig 16336 bp, 24 predicted proteins | sample SumtaG_2_FD_87287 | JGI IMG/M metagenome (GOLD analysis project Ga0114925, IMG submission 87287) | Deep subsurface microbial communities from Indian Ocean to uncover new lineages of life (NeLLi) - Sumatra_00607 metaG | ecosystem: Environmental > Aquatic > Marine > Oceanic > Sediment | place... | reverse complement strand
TCCCCAAGTCCAGGGAGTCAGCAATGAAAGATTCAGGAATTTTCAGAAGCCCGAGAAGTTTGCAGTCCTCTCTGAACCGTGTCACCGACGGTTTCATTGCTCTTTCTTCTCCCGTTCCTTTAGAGCTTTCTCCATTGTCTCCCACTGTTTTGCCACCCTTTCATAGTCTCTCTTTGTCGGCATCTTCCCCGTTGTGTAGTCTACCTCCAGAGCTTTACCGTCCAGAGTTACCTTTGGTTCTCTTTGCTTTCTCATTATCTTTTCCTATGCCCGTATTTCCACCCCAGGAGTTTTGCTACCCTTTTCCACACTTCGTCATGGTGAATGAGATTAGCTTTTTCTTTACTCAGTTCACCTGAGCTGACTTTCGGCCAAAACATATCCCTCTGTATTTGATCTTCATGCTGGTAGACTGCAAAGAAAGCCTGGGGGGAAGTTCCCCAATCCTTCCCGGTTCGTCTGATATAATAAGTAACATTCCCGTATCTGCTATGCGGAGCGATTGCCCTCATTTCTTTCAGGTTAGTGTCTATGGTCAGTCTCAAGTCCTGGGGAGAAAAACTTCCAGAGGACGGGTGATTGTGGGTAAAGACTCGCATCTTCTTCAGTTTTTCCACTTCACTTACCCTGAAGTCAATCTGACTTTGCTCCCCCCGCTTGTGAAACACTTCGTCATTGATAGCGTAGCAAGCCTCCCAGTTATTCCCTGTCTCATTGAGAATATCTGTTTCATATTCTCCAATAGCTTTTTTCTTCTGCAACTCATAATCTTCTTTGTAGCTTACGGACTCTACATAGTGGCATCGGCAATTCGGGTGTAGGGGAATCCCCACCCCACCCACAAGCCCCTTCTCCGTCACTTTGAACTCTGATCCATTGAGAGCAAGGCAAGCCGCACAAGTTCTATTGTCTACAATAGCTTCCCACTTAGCGGTGACTAACAGTCCCAGGGCGGCGGCATCCCGCATCCTTGCTTCGGCGGCCATTCCGTAAGCTCTCATAGCTTCCGTTCTGTAAATGGTTTCTCCCCGGTAGCGGGTATTCCGAAAGATACTGGGATCGGTGAGGTTCCTTCCGATCCTGTCTATCACTTGCCGGGGTCTCGCCCCCATGAGTATCCCCCTGGCAATTTCGGAATTGATAGCCTTCCGCTTTTCGTCGGTGAGTCCCACTATCAGGTCAGCCGAGAAGTCGGTGATCACCTTGACCAGGGACGGTGCAATAGAGGGAAACCCTACAAACCGTCCCGTCGCAGTTATAGCATCCGGCAAAGCGTCCGTTCCGAAAGTAAAGTTTTTGACGACGGTGTTTTGCAGGTCGGCAGTTGCTTCCCTTTCCAGTCTGTCCATTGCATTGTCAACCGCAGTCCTCATTGTCCCCAGGTATGCGGCTTCAAACTGCGGGACTTCTGATATTCTCGCAATTATATCCCGACGGGTTTCGTTCAAAAGATTCCGGTATCTTTTTATCTGACCGTCGGTGAAGTCATTGCGGAGTTTCAGAATGTTTTGCATCCGCATTTTCCAGGCATATTGCTTACTTAGACTTACGGGCATTTTTATAATCCCTGGTCATGTAGGACTCCATTGACAAGCCCTTCTTTTCCCACTCTTTCTTTTCGTCAGTCGGAGACTGACCCTTCTTCACCCCTTCCACTTCGTAGCCCAGGCGGGTCAAGGCCATTTTGAAAATTCCCTCCGCTTCCGGTTGCGTCAACCACCCGTTCTCAGTCGCCAGGGTGAGGGAGTTAGTCACGGTTTTCAAAACATCTGAATAGACTCCCAGGTCTCTGACAGTTATGTCCGGCATTACGACTTCAAAAGACCGGTTCCCTTTCCCTCCCCGCTTGTAGTCTTTCAACCCGGAAGGGTTATACTTCACTTTCTGGTCAATAGCAAAGTTGATCATTTTCCGAAACATCCTGCGGATAAAAGCCTGGAACCTGGTCAGCCCTTTCAGGGTGGGAATTGAGGACTCAATCGTTCCCGCCTTTGATCCCTTGGCCTGGGTGAACCAATGGAAGGGTATCCCCGCACCTCCCAGGATTAGAGACAGAAGGTGATTAAGTTGCTCTATTTGCTCTCCCGCTTGTATTTTAGGAGTAACCGCATCCCACTTTTCTCTCTGGTTGTGGACGTGAAAAGAACCGGGTTTCGGAGGCTTCTTTTCCAGTTCGTCTCTCCGCTTGTCGCAGATCAGTTGCGTTGCACCGTCCAGGGTGACACTCCAAATAAAACACCTGGCCGCATAGCTCCGGTCAATTAGGTTATTCACTTCGTCGTCATAGTCACCTATGTAATTGAAAAGAGTTAGAAGGTCGGAGTATCCCCGGTTCAGAGTGGACAGCTTGTGAATCTGAAAGAGAAAGCAATCCCCCTCATATTGATATTGCGTTCCGTCCCGGACAAGCCGGATCGGAACCAGGGATTTCTCTATATTCTTTATTTTCACCCCGACAATCTTACTGGCATTTTCCTTATCGTTTTCGATCTTCTCTATATTCGCATTGTCAATGAAGCCCAGTTTTACATCTCCGTTTTTATCATTGACAAAGGCTTTCAAAAGAAGTTCGCCCATGACCAGCAATTCAATTACCCGGCCAAACTGTGTTTCTCCGAAGTCGTTGTCAGGATCATCCCAGAAGGTATCAATTATCTCCTGAATCTTTTCGTCTTTTGCCACAACCTTGATACCCTTCCCTAAAACATGGTCAACCTTTGTCTCAATGATTCTTTTCGCTAAGAGGTTTTCCCGGAAAAGATAGTCTGCAATTGTCAGGTGTCTTTCGTATTGAAACGGGGGAACGTCCCTTTTCGTAGACACCAGGGATCGCCACCCTGCGTCCTTCTGAAAGGCGGCGGGAAAAAGACTTGTCTCCCTCAGCTTTTTGACTTCCGCTCTTAGCTTCTGAATTTGCGTCTTTTTCGGTTTTTCCATTTTCTTTTTTTTCTTCACCGCCATAGCCTTCCCCTTTCTCTTTCCCGAAAGTAGTTACTTTCTTCAGTAGCCGCCGCTTCTTCTCTCTGGGAGGCAGAAGCAAGCTCTCCGGTTGACATCCCCATAAAACCGTAAAGCACACAGTCCATTAGGTGATCATATTTCGCAATCGGCATTTCACTCTTTGTCTCGCCCTCCGGGGGACGGTGGTAAACTTCAATTTCGTCAGTCAAGTTAGGGAGGTCTTGCAGGACAAGTATCTTCCCGCTTGCGAATCCCCCGGCGCACCTCTGGAGTCCCAGGGACTTCCGGGACTCTCCCGCTATTGCGTTCAGGTCTGCAAGGCACATATCAGCTATGTAGTCAGGTTCCGACGGATCGCAGTAGAAAGTCTCAATGCCCCACTTTGTTTTCAGTAGCTTCCCTTGTGCGATTATATCCCCGATCAACTTCTGGGTCTGATACCATTCGTCAGCAAGGAAGTAGTGTAGCTCCCCGCTATTATCAGGAAGGTAGGACTCTATCAATACCAGCATAGCGGCGGGGTTTGTATAACCAAAGTCCACTCCCGCCGCCACTCTCTGCCAGAACTTTTTGGGTGGTAATCTTTTAACCGCTCTCCAGGAAGGATATACTAAGCCCTGCATCTTTCGGAACTGTCCCAGGTATCGCATTGCGAAGGCTTCCGGTGAGAGCTTTTGTCTTTTCTTTGCCATTTCTTTCCGGGGGAAGGTGGGGTTTGCGTCGGAGGGAAATTGAACTACCTGATATTCCGGGTCGCTCTGCAACCAGGAATTATAAAAGTCGTGGTATAACCAGTTGCAAGCATACGGGGTTGTCGTCAATAGAATTTTTCCACCGGTCTTTGAAACTCTATCCTGCATATTCAACCAGGCTGAAAGAGTCATCATCCCCGCTTCGTCGGCCCAGACGGACTTTGCCGGTATCCCAACTATGTCCTGGGGTCTCTCGACACTCCGACAGAAAACATTCGCTCCGTTGTGGCATTTCAATACAGAGTCCATTTTCTTCCACTCACCCCACCCAAAATACCGATTGAAAGCAAGGAAGTCTTTCAGGGTTGACTGGTTCCCGATCTTATAGGTCGGGAATAAAACTAAATGATCAGCCTCACCCCCCTGGGTGATCTCCCTTCCGATCCAGTAGCAACCGAAAATTGTCTTTCCCGCCTGGACACCGGAGATCAACCCGAGATACCGGGTCGGTGATACCCAGGCGGTAGACTGGAACTCATGTAGGGTGATCCCCTTCTCCAGGTCTGAGGACTTAACCATCCTTCTCTCTCTTTCAACTACCGGCGCAAAAGGACATCCCTGTCTCCCTTGCCGCTCTTAGACTCCGGTGACTCCCCTGGTCAACCCTACCTGGACTTTGTTTCTCAGGTGAGAGGGTATCAGGAAAAGGTCGAACTCCCGGAAGGGTATCAGGTGGAGGTCGCCCCCGGTTCGCTCATAGAGCATTGCCCCCGGAAGTATCCATATCTTCCGCACCTCTTTGAAATTTCTGAAGTCAAATACTTTCTCCAGGACAGTTCCTTTTTTTTCTACTTTTCTTTTTCTACTTTTTCCCGTAGTCATTTTTCTCTCTCACCTCCCTTTTCTTTTTTTTTCTTGACAGAATTGAAATGTCAGGATAAACTTCCCCTTACTATTCCGGTTCAACTTATTCTACCTCTAAGTTTAGGAGTCTTTATCGTGAGAGTTTTACATAAGTTTTTACCTAAGAGAGGTTTTAGAATTATTTCTACAACCACACTACCCCCTTTGCGCTTCCCGATCCCGTTTCAAAACCCGGAATTCCCCGGATTTCCCCTCCCCACGTTTTCCCCCTCTCCCGGAACCGGTCTCGACGGGTGCCGGTTGTGAGGGGAGGTTTACATAATAATTATTATCATCCCTGCGCCAACTCCTTCAGCTTCCTCTTTTCAACCCCTGCGATCTTGCGTAGCTTCCTGATCCCTTCCGGGGTGACCGACTTTCCCTGAACCACAAACTGTCCAGGTTCAATTCTAACTCTTTCTCCCCTGGCGGTCTGAATGATATTCCACACAAGAGTCTTAGGGTGTCCCCCCCCAGGTGTCCGATCCCGGTAGCCTTCCAGGATAGAGAGCTTATCAATGAGGATTCCGGCCATTGTGGAAACTGTTATAGGAGTAAGGGTTAGCTTCTTCTTCTGTTTCTCTATCGCAGTAGAAAGAAGTTCCAGGAGTTCAGTCAGGACAGAGTAGACAGACCCGGCCAGCACTTCTCGACGGCGGTTTTCAGGGTCGCCGGACACGCCAATTGCGCCCTTGGGGGAAGTAGTAACCTTCTTATCCTTAACTCTTTTAACTTCCTTCCCTAAAGTCAACTTACCTATATTCAAACACTTAGACAGTTCTTCGAGGCGGTGTTTCTCATAGATACCGGTAGCAAGGATTAAGTTCAACCGTTCTTTCTCCTTAGCATTGAGTCTGAACTTATGTCTAATAGCTCTAATAGGAGAAATCCTGGAGAGATCAGTAGAAGCATTGATTAAGTTATCAGGAAGGTAGTCTGAAGAAGAATCAGTCATTTTATATCTCACCTCTCTCCATAATAAGAAAGACAAAAGACAGTAGTAATAATAACTACTATATATATATAAGAGAGGGCCGGAGCTTTAACCTGGCATATAGCACAAAGGGTTTCCGTTGTCAAGGTATTTCCCCTAACCGTGGCCCGGTTCGATCCTGGGAACCCCGGAACCTCCCGGAGGTAGATCATCCCTCGAGTACGTCTCGAGTACCCCTGGGAGCACAGAATTGACCCTCTCGAGTACCCCTCGAGTACTCCGCAGGATCATCCCTGCTACTTCCTGGAGCGTCCAGGAGCTTCCAGGAAGGGAACCCAGGGGAGACCCGGTGTCCCTGGTTCTCTTATCCTGACATTCCCCTATTAGTATAGCATATATTAGTATTAGGAGTAGGAGTAGGAATAGGAGTAGGAAAGGAAAGGAGTGACAGAACGTGACTGGTCTTGACCAGACATGACCAGACACAACCAGTCAAACCCTCTCTTTCTCTCCCTCTCCCCTTCTCTCCGGCCACTCGATCAGAAACCCAAGACAGGGTAGAACCATCAGAAAACCCCTTCGTCTTTCCCTGTCTATGTAGAGTCCAACCCACAGATCATACCACCTGAAAATCGGACGGATTTTCACCTCTGCGCCTTTGGAGGAACCGGTGGCCTACCTGCAATCTCTCTGAATTCGCAGTCCTGGTAAGAAGGGTGCCACCGAAAGCAACAACCCCGCCGGAATAGCCCGAGTATTTTCCCTCTGACTATATGATAGGCCGGGTTACTGCATCCACAGTAGCTTCCACGTTTCAGTCCCCACCTGCAAGGGACGTTCATTATCACTCCCACAACTCACCCCCTTCCTGAATGGAATGCTGGACTGACAGGGTTCCCCTCCCTTCCACCTGTCCCCAAGCACTTCCGGCACTTGTTATCCCACAGTCCAGCACTTTTCTTCCCGGAACTTTCCTTAGTCCCACTGAAATACTCCTTCAGACTTGGCAATTCTCGCCTCATGGTAAATAACATAATCACCAAAGACCGCCGGAGCTTCGAGCTTTAGAATCTCTAACATCAAGAGAGCCGCTTCCCTGATCTCCCACTGAGCGTGTTTCGAGCATCTTACATTGAAGATATGTCGAAACTCCCGGAAGTTCGCTGAGATCACTATCTCACTCTTAACCGCATTCGGTAAAACAAAACGGGCATCCTGATTCCGAATTCCCTCTTTCTGTAAACGGAGATAGAACTGTCTCGCCCCTTCCATAAAAGCATTATACTCATAGAGCAACTTTGAATCCCTAATCGTCTCCGGGATCACGTAGTGAAAGTTTTCCTCATTCACATACCTCTGACTTTGCTGACTAATAGCCATCAGCCGGTGTCTTACCAACTGGTGCGTCATGGCCCGACTACCTCCGGTAATTCTGAACGTGGCGTAAGCGTGTTCGATAACCGAGAGGTGACCTCTTTTGATCACACTCCGAATAAAGTCCCCCCTGCTAATCTCACTGATCCTATCTTGAGACTGATAACAGGTTCTACCGGCCCTCTCAATAACTGCCTCCGCATCCGGGGTGACCGCCAGCAATTCAACTTTCATTTCTTCTTCCTCCCTCTCTTACCCGAATATCTCCGCAACAACTTTCTCCTGATCCTCACCGGCATCTATCCGGCGAAGGCACTCATAATCCTTTTCCGTAACCGTGCTCTTTTCTTCAATCGCTTTTATCCGCTCCGCCCTTGCGCCCAGTTCCTTTGCCTGAACCAGCATACGGATCAACTTCTCCCTGGAAGTTATCAGCCAAACTTTTCTTACAAAGTCAGAGTCGAAGTAACTCGCATCCGAGTCTACCACCGCAGGGTTCTTACCTATCAGGTCTCCGTTTGTATGCAGGTAGTAATACCACCGCAACTTTATTCACCCCCCTTGTGAGTCGGGCACTCGGGCCGGAAGAAGTGAGAAGTCGCTGAGTAAGAGACGGCTTCCCTGAAGAACCGGCCCAAGCACCCACTCTGTTTTACCACTCCCAGGATACCCGTCCATTCAACCGAATAAATCCCACGGTATCCCCCTTGCAGTTTTCTAACCACCCGAGCCATCCCGTTCCCTGGGGATTGCTATACAGCTTGACGATCACTACTCTCACCCCCTCTCATTAGGTTCCTGATCAAGCCATTCTATTTTTGTATGATTGTCTTGCTCCAAGTTACCGGGACACAATTCGTCAAACTGCGCCCAAGCTCTATCCTTTACCGCCTCAGCATCCTCACCTTTCTCAACTTCCAAAATAGCCTCTGCCCTCCAGGTCTCCTTACAAACCATCGTTACTTTTGCTTTCAATAGATTGCTCCTTACTCCCTGGAAATATCTCTTAACCCTAACAGGCGAACTGGAGGTTGAGTTACCCCGCTCCGAACTGTAAGCCACACTCTGCCAAATACCAGGATAGATAATCTCTCCCGCCAGGACGGACGCCAGCATGAAAGACATCGAATGTCGTCAGAGAATACGGGCAAGGGGCCGCATTCTTCGTCTGTCATGCCATCGGGTTTCCCCAGAGTCTTAGTCGCCCCGTTGAATGTAATAGGTATCATCTTCTCCCCCTTTCTCTTGCCTCCGTCGCTAACCTCTCCGCTATCTCCAATTCTTTCCGACAAGTAACTACCCTTGCTCCATTAGCTATTGCCTTGCTTCTCATTCTGGCCGTGGTCAAATCATAATGCGGGTGCCGCCTGGCCCTCCCCTTGGCCTGAAACCAGCAAGCCTTCAGTCCTAAAGATCGGGCAAAGCGGTGCAATTCTTCCAGGGAGTCTGCTACTAAATGCACCCCGTCTGTATAGGTCATTCTTTTACTGTCTCCCAAAAGAGAACCAGGTGAGGAAACTTGTCCGCAGGGAAAGAAGCCGCCCACTCCATATCCCTTTCCTTAGCCATCTTATACCGATCCTTATGGTGTCCTTCGCATACCCAGGCCACATCATCCGAGCACCAAGAGCAATCATCTTTCCCGTAAGCCTTGCTCTTGGGGTTTGTCCGACAATTCGGAAGAAGAAAGGCCACCTGCCAGTCCGCCCGTTCCCCGCAGACCTCACAGTTCCTTCTCTTGCATACCTGTTTCCTGATCTCCCCTTCCTTCATAAGCTCACCCCCCCTCTTTTAGCCATGCGTCTGATCCGCCCGGACGTATACGCACCGGGGACGGTGGAAGCAATTCAGGAACTTCCCCGCTCTCTGGTTCCAGGGCGGTCTCTGATCTATCGGGACTTCCTTCTTCCAGACCACTTGCGCCGACTCCAGGTGCCAGCATTCTTTCACCCCAAGAGGATTCTGCCCGTTGTAGAAATCATCCCGGCACCCCCGGCACATCTTCAATTTCTCCGCCTTTGTCATTGGCCGCCTTTCGCTTTTCTTCCCTTTCCTTCCCCTTCTTCTCGATCCATGCGTCCACCTTCTCAGGACTGCCGTGGCAAGCAAGGGGTATATGATTGTAGACATAACCCAGTATCGCAAACATACAATGCCGGTTCGTTCTGTCTGCCCGTCCAAAACTCTCCATCAGATTATTCTCCAATACCGCTCGGAGAAAATCCCCGGTGGGTATTCCATCCTTGGCATAAAGATCAAGACTTTCCTTGACTATCTCTGGCACTTGGCGATCCTCCGCTTCTTGTCGCTGTCTCTCCTGCGCCTTCGCCTTGCATCCCGCACAGCAAGGCGGAGCAGAGAACGCATCATCGACAATATACGGTTCCTCGCAGATCGGGCATATAAGCGTTGTCTCCATTACTCCGTCCCCCCTTCCTCCCCCTCTCCCTTACCTGTTTTCTATGAATTCTTCCACTTCTTCCTTTAGCTGATCTAACTTGTCTATTTCCCGCCGGTGGGTAGCCACCTCTCTCCTGAATGCTTTAGCGTCAAGCTCACTGTCTATGGCCTTCCGTATCTTTCCCTCCAGTATGTCCGGGCGCAAGGCATCAAGCTCCACCGCCACTTCTCCATGAGCTTCAACGTGCTTTGTGGTGCGGGTATCTTTTCTTTTCAAAGCACTCGGGTTATGAGGTAATCTGTATTTCTGAATATCCCCCTTGAGTAAAGCTATCCGCTTGAATGTCACTCCGGTTACTCCCAGTTCTTCCTCCAGCGTAGTTCGCATAGCAGGAAGCATTTCTACCCCAGAGGGATCAAAGTCACCAAAGTAAAGCATAACCGGGTCTCTCCCCCGATAGTAAAGGAGTCTTTCTCTGAAGTCGTTTAGAACGCTAACAGAAGTGAAGCCTCTACACACAATTACCGACACACAATAAGAATGGCATACCCGCTTAAAGATTGATCGTAGAGCATCCTTTTCGATCCAGACCTCTATGTATTTCTCTTGTGTCTGCAATAAATCCCGTCGGTAACCTCTAAGAAAATTTCCCAGTTCGTCTGCTATGAATGCTTTGTCATCCGTCCAACCCGCCGCATTGCGGAAAGTCCTCAGCCTATCTTCCATATCTTCCCAGGGAATTTCCCCGTCTATCCTGCCCCACTTCACCAGCTTTGACAGCATTCCATACTGACTTGTAGTGTTCTCTATAAAACCCTTGCCCACCAACTGATAATAAATCTGTCTGAGAGTAAGCGGTTTATACTCTGCAAGTTCTTGTAAAATGTCCTGAACCTTGTGCAACTTGTCTCTTTGCTTTTCTGTCCAGTTAAAGGTTCGCCTTCTCATTCCCTGCCCCTCCGTCGGAATCTTCGCTTCAGCCATTGCGCCGCAGAGTCCAGCATTTCTATAAACCATATCATTGCCCTAAAGATTTTGTAGCATACCCAGGATTCTTTTCTGACAGCCTCCCAGAGTTCATTCAGTCTTTTTACCAATTCTTCCGTCCGGCCCTGGACTGTATTCTGTCTCAACCTGATAAACTCCAGGAATTCCAAAGGAGTGAATGCCCCGCATTGAGGACAGATCACTTTCACTTTGCCCTCATTCTCCGTGGACTTAGTTTCCGAATTACATACCGGACAGGGCGCACCCTTTACTATCTGATTCATATTTCCTCCCAGGTAAACTTCACCCTTTCCGGTTCGAGGAAAAGCATTCTGATCTTTGCTCTCAACACCAATTGCTCCGTTTCACTCAGAGCACCCTTGACAGAAGAAATAGCGATATTAACATCTTGACCCAGTTTCAGACTTCCCGTCAGGACTACTTTCAGTTTTCCGTCTTTCATTGATTGTAAACCTCAGTGAAAAGACTAAGAGATTCAGTATGAGAGTCCGTCCCCCGGACTGAAAACCCAATTTCCAATTCCACCCACCACCGAACCGCCCCCAGAGGTTCTTCTTACTTGTCCAGGAAAAACCAAGCTCCAGTCTCCCCACAGCTTTGTCAATGCAGATCAAGGGTTCCACTCTTTTCCTCTTTCGGAAATTCTCTCAACTCCGGGAGACCAGGGTAAGCCTGAGATAGATTCTCTTTCAGAAAGACCGGGACACTTCTGTCTCTTGCTTTCTCAATGATCCTCTCAACCCAGTCCCGTTTCGGGGGAAGGTAGGGTTTCGTTTGTGCGCCTATGATAACCCACCCCGGAGCCTGGCCGTCTGAGAAAATTCTTTTCACAATATAAGCATTGAAGGAAAGCAAGGGTTCAAAAGAAATAAACTTGACCCCGGACTCCTGGGGAAAGAGGGAGTGAAGTCTTTCCCACCTTGCCAGGTTATAAAGATTCGGTTGAGTAGAATACTGCGACAAGTTGTCCAGGGAAACCCCGATCCACCAGGAGTCAGGTATATTATATCTCCGCATCCATTCCGGGGATTTTGTCAAAGAAATAAAAGTATGCTGAGGTAACTGTCTGGTCAGTCCCACAATTCTACCGACAAACTCCGACGGAATGTCCGGGTGATACATTTCGATAGTGGAATTGAGAAAGATTCTAACCGCCTTTCTTCTTTTGCGAACCTCATATAATTCCTTTTCGTCTAACCTGATTTTCGGGTTCCAGTTATTCCGCAGATACATTTTCCGGGCATAGCAATAGGGACACTTCACCGGGCAAAGCCCCTTGATAGGATTCCAAGTATAATCGCACCAGTCAATTGCAGTTCTATTCATTTTGACTCCCAGAAATGAGTAGCCGGGACAAGGCGTGGGTCGGGTTACACTCATAGAAGGACATCATCACCTCCTTTTTTGCGATCCTTACCTTGCCTTGCCCCGGCACTCTTTCCAAAGTCCGTAAGGGGAATCAATGCCAAGATAATTATTAGACACCCACTAATTATCCACTGAGCCGCTTCTACTAACAGTCTCCATTCTTCACTATTCATTTCTTCTCAAACCCTTTACAAACCGCCTTACCATCTACTAACTCTATGTCCGCCCCTTCCTTGCAACCACTTACTTTTTCGTCAGTATAGTGTTTGCACTCTTTTACTTTACAGGTTATCATGTCCCCTCCCCCTTTGAGTTCTTTTCAGTTTCACTGAAAGGTTCCGTTGTCCCTGCTTTCCAGAAACCTTCTCCCGGTTGAAATTTGCCACCTATGAGTTCCCCTATCTTCTGGAGGTCAATCCCTTTTTCTTCTCCCCAGTCTTTCAACTCAAAGACCCTCAGCCTTTTCTTTTCCCCCTTCAGAAGGAATATCCTGGAGAAAGCATGGTTCCACCGGACAGCTCTCAATTTCTCCAGTTTCGGCTTCGTAGCACCATGACGGGTGATCTGAAGGAAAAGGGTAGGGTGCTCAGGTGCAATACAGATCAGGTCAATACAGTGAAAGAGATCGTGGGAGTCAGTCTTGATCCACTCCTTCCCTACCTTATCTCTGAACCGCAGGTAGGACGGTTTCGCCCGGTGGGTCTGATAACCCCAAAACTGGAATAGTTTCTCTACATAAATTTCCAATTCCCTCCCGGCAACTCTCTTTCCTCTCACTTTGTAGCCTCCCTTCGTAGATAAAGGATTTCAAAGTCGTCAAACTCTTTTCCATACCACTTCTCTAAGATTTTCAGAAGTTCTATCCGGGTGCAATTAGCATCCTTCCGGGCAAGCCCGTCGGATATTTCACTTTTCTTCAGTGTTTCTCTCGACACAAGTTTTGCTCTGAAAGTTTCACTGGGAGATACGATAGTGTAGGTTCTTCCCAGTTGATACCGGTTCCCCCTCTTTCGTATAGTAGTGAAGGTCTGGTTCTTTAGTTTCGGCCAGTCTTTTGAAAATTTCATTGATCCTCCAGGGGAAGGTAGTCACTTTGCGTAGTTTCAAACCTCATAGTCGCACCGTGAAAGTCCAGAAAAGTTTCTCCCCCGGAAGAATACCGGGAACCCTCAACTCTAACCTTGGCAAGGTCACTGAGAGCGGAGTCACTTTCTTCTCTTTCGTCTTTCACCTTGACCCGTTTTCTTTTCAGAAGTATTAGAATATCACAGTCAGAATAAATACTTCCCCCGTATTTCAAATCCTGGGAGTCCAGCATCTTGTCCGGGTTGTCAACCTTTTTCGGTTGTGCTATCAGGATCAATTTCAGTCCAAGCTCCGTTGCGAGAAGTTTTGCATCCCGCATAAAGGTTCCTACTTGCTGGTCAATTTCGTTTCCTCTGAAAAGAAAATGTATATGATCAAAGACTACCACTCTGATTCCGTATCTTCCTACCGCTTCCCTGATAGTTTCAAAGACTATCTGCGAGGTCAACTCAGTTTCGTTGAAACCCACAATGAACCGGTTCTCCCCCAGGGATTCACAAAGAGACTTTCTTTCTTCCTGGGTGATCACTGACTTGCTGAAATGAATTGTGCAAAACCGGTGAACTATTTCTTTATAGGGCATTTCCAGACAGTAGTATAATCCTACCTGGTCAGCTTTCATTGTCTGGTAGTGAATTATGTTTTCCGCAAAAGAACTCTTTCCGGTTTTCGGGAGAGCGGAGATCACTACTACATGACCGTCTTTCACTGTCCCGAGCAACCTATTGACATTCGCCCAGGGAGTGAAGGGTTCAATTGCTTCTTCTTCGTCAGTCATTGACTCTATGATATTTTCAAAGGTCAATATGTTAGGGATTCTGAAGTCCGTAGCTTCCACAAGCAACCCGTCAAAGAGAACCCGAAAGTCATTGCTCACCTTTTCTTTCAGTCCGTTGACATCGTGAGCACCCGGAGGGATTTCTACATTTTTGCACTTTGCCCTCCCTAACCTCCGGGCAATTTCTTCCGCTCCCTTCTGCCCTTCATTGTCTTTGTCCCCTTCGTCCATGCAGATAAAGACTTTCTTCTTCCCCTTCAGACATTCGTAAAATTGCGGAGGGAAAGACATAGCACCGGCGGTCAGTCCTACTACATTTTCAAAGCCTTCCTGGAGTAAAGTCAGAGTGTCCATTTCCCCTTCGCAAAGGATCACTTCGTCAAAGTCCTGGAGACAGTCCACATTGAAAAGAATAGTTTCTGAACCGGGCATTCTCCGAAAGTCTTTTTCTGCGGGAGGTATTGACCGCTTTTTGATATTGATCAGCTTTCCCTCCCGGAAGTGGGGAATTGTGATATACTCTTTTTTATTCTGGGAGACGGAACCCAGAAGGAACCGATCAATAGTTTCTGAAGAAATTCCCCGGCTTTGCCAGTATGCCAAAGCTCTTTCTGAAATTCCTTTGTAGTATTTCTCTGCTAAGTTTGTGTCTGGAGGTTGATACTTCTTTTCCGATCCCAGGGAGCGTAACCCCCCGGCTTTGGAGTCCCCCTGGGACTTCTTCAGGGAGTTCAGGTTACCTTTCTCCCCGCATTTCTTACAATCAAAAACTCCGGTTTCTATATTCAGGTAGAAATGGTTCTTTTGATCTTGACAGAAGGGACAGTCCCTAACTATCAATTCCCTTCCCACTTTCCGGTAAGTCCACCCTTTGTCTCTCAGGTAGTTTTCCGGCATTAGTCTTTCTTCCCCCGCTTCTTTGCTTCGTCTTTCTTCCTCTGATACCGGTCAAAGACATCTTCTTTGCCCTGGCCTTTCTCTGGAGATTGAAGCCAATCCTCCCACTCTTTGAAGAAGTTTTTCCCGTCCATTATGTAACCCTTCTTCACTCTGTCACTGAGAATATAGGTGCGTAAGGCTTTAGTAAATTGATTCCATTTTTCTTCCGAATTGACTGAGCGGAGAAAGTGTTCTCTTGCTTCTCTCTTTCCGATTTTGAGAGGATAGTCTTTCCAGGACTTCTCAAACCAGGAGTCAACCAGAGCTTTTTTCTTGGGGTCTTTCTCTTTCTTCTGGGGGGGAGCATCGGGGAGGTCAGCCGAATCGTGACTGCGAATTTCTTTCAGCCATTTCTCATATTTGTCTTTGGGTGGCGGTGGGAACGGGGAGCTTCGCTCCCTACCTTTCCTATGCCAAAGATTCTTCTCAGGAGTAGGACACTGGAGGAACCATTCCCCACCGACTGAATAGTAGAAGTAGAGTCCTACCTGGTGAATATCTTTCAGCCAATCAGTTATATTGTCGAGGGTTGCTTGCTTCGTATGTCTGGGGAAGATCATTCCTTGTATAAGATCGGGGTCGGCCTCCATTCTACCCAGGGAGTCCAGGAAGGGTATTGTCCAGGTGTAAAGTAGTTTCGCCCAGGCGGTCTTTAGTTTTGCAACTCTCCTATCTTTGCAGATTCCTTTTCTAAGAACTCGCCCGTCAAAGTCTCCGGCCATAGTCTTTCCTTTCCGATAGAAAATGCGGAGTCATCCTATCACCTCTCAGGCAGGTGGCCGCCGGGTCACCCCGACGACTGACTCCGCACCTAACACACAGAAAAAGCCTGAGCTTGATAGGACTTCCCCGGTTCACTTTCTTTCCCCTTTTTTTCTTCAGGAGACAATTATACTCATGTAGAAAAGGTAGTCAAAGTTGCTTCTGTATTGTCTTTATTTTAACTTGTCAATGCTTAGGGTTACAAGGGTCTTAGCGGGGACAGTATACTTCTTTCTTTGTTTTTCGCCCTTTGTGATCCTCCAGTTCCCCGCCAGGATTTCTTCCTTATCCTCCCCCAGAATAAACTTTGCCTTTTCCTTCACCTCTTTGTCCAGTCTTTCATATTCCGAGTGATTCTCTTTCAGCTTGCCCCTCAAGTCCAGCTTTGATACAAAATCTTCGTCAAAGATTATCTCTGAGTTTTCAAAGACTTCAGCCGGGTTGCAAATGTGCATGAAGGGACAACTCCCGCAGATCATTTCACTGAAAGAAATTCTATCGGGCAGACTTTCTTCCGCAATATGCTTCTCAATAGCCTCCGCTTTCTTCAGTAGCAACTCTCCCGCATCCCAGTCTACCGGGTTCGGAATGATCCTGGGTTTCTTCCCAAAGGTTATCAGGATCAGAAGCCATCCGGTCTTGTCATTCATTAGACTGTAAAGGTTTTGCTGGTCAGGATACATCCTCAGCCGGAAGTAATTGTGGGACTTCAAATCCTCCACGGTCTTGAGGGCCGGGAAAATGTTCGGAGAGACGGACTTTATTTCAAAGGGAACCACCGTCCTGTCTTTGTATTCAACCGCTCCGTCCTGTTTCCCGGAAATTCGGTATTTCTTCCAGAAGAAAGGTCTTTGACTTTCTATCACCCTGAAACCCGCATCCTCCAGGTAGCGAATACAAACGTCCTCCAGGTAGTTACCAGCGTCAAACCGGTATTGCAAGTCCAGACTGTGAAGAAGTTTTTCCTGCCAGCGTGTCCGATTGTAAACTAAATACCGGACGCAAGGGTGAGGAAGTTGACTTGCCTGATTGTTTGACACTGGGTAGACTTTGATCTTCCGGGTCTCAGTTTTGTCCAATGCTTTGTCCATTGCTGAGGCAACTGATTGCAACACTTTTTTCGTCAATTC
>Ga0114925_10000612_pt1 | contig 16349 bp, 15 predicted proteins | sample SumtaG_2_FD_87287 | JGI IMG/M metagenome (GOLD analysis project Ga0114925, IMG submission 87287) | Deep subsurface microbial communities from Indian Ocean to uncover new lineages of life (NeLLi) - Sumatra_00607 metaG | ecosystem: Environmental > Aquatic > Marine > Oceanic > Sediment | place... | reverse complement strand
GTATAACAATACCGTCATAAAAAATACGTTATACAATAATAGTAAAAATGGAATCTTCATAGATCCGAGTTATGATAATACAATTTCAAATAATTTTGCTAATTTTAATGATAACTATGGTATCTATTTAGATTCAAGTAATAATAACTCGATTACTGAGAATTTTGCCAATAATAATAAAATATGTGGATTATATCTAGAAAACAGCAGTGATAACGCTATTTCTGGAAATATCGTAAATGACAACGAAGTCTATGGAATTTTCTTAAATAATAGCCATTTAAACGATATAAAAACTAATAATATAAACAAAAACCCAATCGGCATCTTTTTAAATAATTCAAATAATAATGTCGTAATAAAAAACACTCTAGATGGAAATGGTATAGATATTTTAGAATATAATTGTGAGGGAAATCTTTTCGATGAAGATAAAAAACAAAAAACTCCTTACGTAATAACTCCCCCAAATCTCCTTTTATTTATTATAATTATTGGGATATTATCTTTAGCCTCAGGTATAGGTGCGTTAATAATAGTAAGATCTAGAAAATTATTAAAAGAAAGAGATGAAGAGATATTAAATTATAAAAAACAGAAAGAAGAGATAACTGAAGAAGATATTGCTATATCAAAAGAAAGACATTTCTGTATCGTTCATAGAGGTCCAATAAAAGGATATAATTTTATATGTCCAGAATGTGGAACTTATTATTGTATTAAATGCATTGAAGCAATTAAAGACATAGAAAATACCTGCTGGTCGTGCGGAGCCGCTTTAGATCCGACTAAACCAGTCAAGATTGCTGAAGAAAAAGAAGAAATCGTACCGATATCAGAAGATGAGCAAGGGGAAAAAGAAATAAAATCGAAAAAAGCCCCAAAAGAAATATAAGGATTTCAAAAACTTTCTTCAAAACAATTTTTAAAGAACAAAATAATTAAAGAATGTAGTAAATCTTTATTTAAATCAAAGATAATATGAAATAAATATAAACATCTAAAGGTGTAATTTTTAAATATGGGCATTGATTTCTATAAAGATGGTAGTCAAGACGCTGCTAAGATACTATTCACTGGCCTTGATACAGCAGGCAAGACATCAATTATTCTCTCTCTCCAGAGGGAATTTTCGAAGATTGCTATATTAAAACCAACTAGAGGTGCTCAGAGAAGAATGTTTGAATATCTTGGTAAAGAAATTAGCGAATGGGACCTTGGAGGGCAAATAAGTTATAGAATCTCATATTTAAAGAACCCTGGCAAATATTTCGATGGAACAGAGCTCGCTATATATGTAATCGACATACAGAACAGACCAAGAATTCCAGAGGCGATGAGCTATCTCAATGATGTTATCGAACAATTTAAAAAACTTGAGATTCAACCGCCGATTTATGTATTCTTCCATAAATTTGACCCTGCCTTAATTAAAAATGCTAAGGTTGAAATGGATAATTTAGTGCTTAATTTAAAGGATAAAATAAAAAGTATGACAGACTACAAAAAAGTTTATTTCTATAATACCACAATTTACGATTTGTCTACGATTATAAGAGCTATGTCTGAAATCTTATTAGCTTTATATCCAAAATCAGAGTTAATCCAAAAAACAATCACAGAATTTGCTAAGAAAGTTAATTCGGGAGGTGTTGTTATCATCGATGATAATTCTCTGGTTATTGGTTCTTATTTTGAAAATAGTGAAGTTAAAAATTTGTTAACATCATCTACTCCGTACTTCTTGACACTCAACGATAGCTTTCAGTATAGTGAAGGTGTAAGAGACAGGCTTGAAGAGCAGATGGTTGTTCAAAGGTTTGGAAAATTCTTTGTTTTTAAACAAATAAGCTTAAAAGCAGATACTCCTCCTTATTATCTCTTACTATTAAAGGATGATACTCCGGACTTGGCTAAAGAAGATTATAATACTTTTGTCAAGATTTTAAAAGAGATTTTATTTAAATAATAGTTTTTTTCCTATTAAATTCTCTAATCTGAGTTTCATAAGAAAAGGATATATATTTGAGTCTTCTAATAATTACCAATATATATAAAATGAGAATTTTATTTTTATAGTAGGAATAAAATACAATTTGAAGATTTTTCGAAAGCTGGTGATTTAAAAATAATTATCTGTCCAAATTGCGGCGCAACAAATTCAGAAGCAGATGGACGTATTTGCAGAAAATGTGGGGCCCTCCTTCCAGTATCTTCAAGACCACCTAGAATACAAATTTCAGCAAGGAAAACAAAAAAAAAGGCTAAAAAGTCTAAATCTAAACCACAATCAAGTCAAGCCCCGTCATTAGCAAATGTTAGCCAAGTAAATCAGAAAACTAGAAAAACATCTTCGGGCCAAGTTTCGTTTTTTTCTCCTAAAATAAGACCCTCTAAAAAATCAGAGAAATTACCTTTAAATAATATTCCACAATCAGATAAAATTCCTAGACCTATGATAAGGCCGCTTCCAAGTGCGAATTCACAGCCTAAAAATAATGTGCTATTTGAAGAACCATCGCAAAGAGAAGCTTTTTTACAAGAAATTACCCCTCAACCATTTAGTGGATCCATAATTGCCGATAGAGGTGTATATGGGAAACCAAAGTCAATCCCTAAAAAATATCTACATAAAATTCCTATACATTATCATGAAAATAATTTAGCCCCAATTCCTTCAAGCTCACAAACTTCGAGACCTATACCTTCTCGGCCTTCATCGTCTATAAGCCCCGCTAATGGGGATTCATCTATCTTAAAGCAGAAGCGATTAGAAGAAGATATGGCCAGTACGATTTCTATACTATCTAAAAAATTGGAGCTTCCAAAGGATAAAGAACCGAAGAAAAAACCTATACAAAAATCAAAGGTCGAGGAAAAGCTTCCTCCTGCCAGTATGAATGAAATATTACAAATGTTGGGAACTATTGATACCTATATTGAAGCAACTGCTATAATAAAAACAGATGGTACAATTCTCGCTTCGGCAATTTCAAGTAGAATCTCTGATTCTTTATTTGCCACGATTAGCCAAAATCTCTCCTTAATTGGGACAGATATAATTGATTCTTTAAGTGCGGGAATTCTTAAATCAATATCTATTCGAGGAACTGAAGGCGTTTTTGACTTAGCACCCATAGATAAAAATTCTCCAATAGTTAAAGATATGATTCTTGTAATATTTTCACATCCTAAAGTAAAAAGTGGAGTAATTAGTATCGCTGCTAATTTAGTAAAAAAACAAATCAAAGAATATCTAGGAATTAAAGCCAAATAATGGCTTAAAATAGTTTTTTCTGTATGCTAACTTTTTTTATTTCAGTTGTTTTAAAATATGGAAGATACTTTTGAAATTCATGTAAAAAAGAATTAAATTTATATATCGAAACAAGCGGAATTTGATTATTATTAACTCTATTTCCATTATCTTCTAAGGTCACCATCATAGGCATTAATATAAATGGCAGACGTCCTTTTATACTAGGGCTTACGCCTAATAATTTATGAATTAAGTTAGCAAATACATCAGGATTTTTTTTTAAAGCCAAAACTCTTCGGTATTGTAAATTAGCTGCTTTACTCATTGCTGAAAAGGAATCTTTCCGCCTCCATTGTTTTGCATCAATTATTAACAAATAATTACGATAAATTCCAATAACATCAATTTCATATCTTTTTTGAGAAGTAGTTGATTTGAAATTGGATCTATCCGAAAACCTGAAATTCTTTATAGCAAAATAATTGTTTTTCAGTAATATTTCTTTAATTAAGGTCTCAAACCCATTAAAATCTAAAATCTCAGAGAGCTGTTTAATATCAATCTCAAGATATTTAATACATTCCATTATGAATAAAATCTTATTAATCGAGATATAGTTTCCCTTAGTTCTTTTTATGAAATTAAAATTAAATAAGAAATTATCACGCTCAATTCGGTCTAATTTTTTTACTGTATTAAGATCTGAGGGATCGCAACAAATATTTGTAGAATCTTTTTCAGTATCTTCAATGATTCTAAGAATTTCGTATAAAAAGCGTTTAATTTTCGAATAATAAAAGGTGTTAAACATGTATTATTACAACCAAATATTTATTCTTTAAATAAATGAGGTCGTAAATATAGTGATTTAAAAAAATAATTTTGGATTAATAATCGTTTTTTTTAAGACTCTTGTATTAAGTATTCTATATCAATAAATCTAAAAGAACTTAAAATCGAATCTGGAGCCTTTCATGGATTTATTACCTAAAGTATTTAGGACAGAAGGAGATATGGTTGACTTTGATCCTTCCAAGATTCTTGTCAGTATAATGAAAGAAACAAGAATGAATGAGGGCGATGCAAACCATATAACAGAACTCTCTGTGCGGAGGATCATTAGTTCTGGTATTAGATTCCTCTCTGGACCACATATTCGGGAGATTGTATGCTCAATCCTTTCAGAACAACATTTTGAGCAGGAAAGGAAGCTCTATACAAGAATAGGTATGCCTCTAATGGATTATGAAGAAATCCTCGAAAAAGGACCAAAAAATAAAGCAGTCGAATCTATAAATCCTGAAAAAATCCATCACTGGGCAGCAAACCAATTAGCAGAAGAATATACTCTACTAAGAATTTTAAGCGACGAGGAATCTAAAGCACATTTATTTGGAGAGATCCATATTCACAAATTAAAATACTTTGATTTAAGACCTCTAAGTCAACAATGGGACCCTCGCATAATCCTTAAATATGGATTGCCTCCAGCCTCAAGCTGGACCCATTGCTGTAAATCGGGACCTGCTGGAGACCTCAGAGTTGCTGTAAATCATCTCGCAAAATGGCTCGGCATGGCCCAAGGGGAATTTAGTGGAAATCAAGGGTTTTATTACATAACAACCTTCCTGGCACCTTATGCCTCAAGAGAGAGCGATGAGATGATACAACAGGCTATGCAGAGCTTAGTCTATGAAATTAATCAATTATCTGCGGTTATTGGAAGAAGTCTCCCAATCACCTCTATTTCCTGTAGCCCTAAAATTATGGATTTTCTTTCAAATATTCCTGCCGTAAGCAAATATGGAAAAATTAAAGGCACTTATATTGAATACCAAGATGAGTGTTTAAAACTTTTCAACGCTTTAACAGAGATCTTCAGAAAAGGAGATTATTATGGAAATGCATTTCTTTTTCCTAAACATTTAGTTTTTTTTAATGAACAAATGTTAAAAGAATATAAGGATGCGTATTCAATGATTTGGGAAGAATTACGGTTAATGAAAACGCCATACTTAATTAATTTAGGTTCTGATTGGTTAGATAAAAAATTGCGTAATGAGCTAGAATTAGAAGGATATATAAATTCAGGTATTCTCCAAAATATATGTCTTAACCTTCCCAGATACGCTTATATGAGTAATGACGAGGATGCATTTTTTGAAATATTAGAAGTTATGATTGGTCTTTGTTCAAAAATCTTACTTAAGAAAGTTGATATCATCGAAAAAAGGTTAAATTCAAAACATTTGCCAATATGTAGCGGTTTAATTGAAGAACAAAATATTTTTGACTTAAATAAACAAGCCTTATCTATAAGTTTTGCAGGTTTAAACGAGGCGGTTAAATTTTTAACAAACTTCGAATTACACGAAAATCCCGACGCATTTAGCCTCGGTAGAAAGATTATAATGGCAATGAATGAAATCTGTAATAAATTAACAGAAAGAGATAATAAAAAATACATTTTAATCGAGGATCCTTCAAAAAAAGCTAACTACAGATTTCCAAAATTAGACTTAAGACATTTTCCAAAACTCACAATACCTCAATCTATTGGTGGAGAACCTTATTATACAAACTCGGCTCATTTCCGTAGTAATATTGCTATTAATTTACTTAATAAAATAGATCAACAAGGAGAATTTCAATCATTAATTCAAAATGGTGTAATTGAACAAATTTACTTAAGTGAAATAGAAAAGAATAACCTAGAGTTAGAAGATTTTATAAAAAATATTAGTATTAATTCTAAAATCGCTTGTCTGAAGTTTAATCCTTAAATCTTATCAATAATTCAGTCTATTAAAAATATTAAAATAAAAGTTTAATATAAGGAAGATTTTTGGTATATTAGGATATTATTAAGATTTTAAAGTTCAAAAAATATAATTAAATTATATTAAAAAAAATTTTTGCTTAATTAATGTGGATAAATTGACTTCTTTTAGACAATTTGATAGTGAAAATTCAACTAATAATGAAAAACAGCAAATTGTAAAGTCCATTATATTAAGCATTTTCGACGAAGACGGTCCTACACCCTCAATCTATTGGCCTGTTGATTTGGATGAATCTGCACGCCTTCTTATAGCGATGAAAACTATATCTCTTCTAATGGGCGATTCGGTGTACCAAGACGGCACAGGTACAGAAGGAATAAATTATTTTGGCATATTACCATTTCCAGATTTAGAACTTAATGGTCTGACCTATTTCTTCTTAATCCCCGATATGCAAGCTCGTGGACAAGCTAAAGCATCAACCATCACAGTGTTAATTGATGAAAAAAATAGAACGTTCTTCTATGAAAATATGAAGTATTTAAGAATCATCATTGATAAAGCTGCAACAAGAATTCAAGAGGGAAAAGGACTTGATGAATATAGGGAAATCATGGAATCAATTAAGGAAGAACTATTTGAATTTACAAGAGAACTAAAAGACCCTCTCTCTACTAAAAGAAAGATTAAGATATTATATACAGGATTAGATGGGGCAGGTAAGACTAGTTTTCTACTAGGAGTTAAGAAGAAGTATTCAGAAATTGTTAAGACACTTCCAACAAGGGGTGTAGAAAGAACAGAAGAGATATTATTCGAGGAGCAAAACTCTCAAATCTCTATTTGGGATTTAGGAGGCCAAAGACAATATAGAAAGAAATATATTGAGCAGAGTAAAATATATCTATATAATGTAGATTTATTATTTTATGTTTTAGACATCCAGAATACAGAAAGAATTGAAGAATGTATAGATTTATTTAAGCAAATTATTGAATCTTTAAAAAACTTGGAAGAATTTCCCCCAATTGTTGTATGTCTAAATAAATTTGACCCAGATCTTAAGGATTCTGAAGAAATTTTAGCTAATCAAAAACATATGACAGAAGAGATAAAAAAAAGTACTGATAAGTTTTTTGTAAAAATCTTTAATACTTCCATATTTGATCATTGGTCTTTAATTTCTGCGTATTCCTACGGACTTGCCCAATTAAGTCCTAATCGTGATTTGTTTAGAAATCAATTAAAGCTGTTTTCTAAAAAAACTAATTCTGAAGCTTTATTAATACTAAATGAAAACGGTATAATTTTATCAAATTATTCAAAAGATGAAATTTCTGGTAAAGTTTTTGAAATATCAGCGCCTCACTTTCAAACATTATATAAAACATTTAAAGAATTTAAATTGCTTCAACATGATTTTATCGTTTCTTCTGGTATAACGGCAAAATCGAAAAAGATCATTTTTAAGAAAATTAAAGTGAACAAATATAACTTATTCCTTCTTTTCTTTATGGATGAATTCAATAACATGAATAAAATAGAAGAAAATTTACCGGATTTCACTAAAAATATAGATGAATTAATACAAACTTATATATAGAACTCTTATTAAAAAAAAATTAGGAAAGTTAATCTTTACTTTTTACTTTAGCAATAATTACAATTGCTACGACGGCAATCACAATTATTACGATTATCATAATAATTAAGAACCAGTTGAGTCCAGGAAGGGGGATTAAATCTGTGTCTATTACCGTAATTGTCATCTCGATTTCATAATCAAAATCTGTAAGATCAACTGCTATTAAATCACTTATACTTGTTGGTTCTGGCAATACAGGATGCTCACTATTATTTACCGGAAGAAAGGTAAACCAAGAGCCAACCGTAATTGCGATATGAAGATAATCAATGCGATTAAAATAATTAAAGTGATCGTCTATACCCCAAGTAGGATCACATACGATCCACCCTATATCTGGCACGTAATATTCAACCCAAGCATGACCTAAAAAAGTACTTTCAGAGCAATCGGGATCTGGATATTTTGAACCATCATACGATGCCTCATAATTCAATTCATCACCTATTTCGGGCCTATACGTAGGATCTGCAGAAACACATATACCCGCAACCTTACGCGCTGGTATACTCTGAATTCTGAGCAAAGTAATCATTAAATCTGAAAACTCTGAACAATCTCCTTCACGATTGTCATAAGCCCAGTTTGCCCCTCTATCTCCACCATTATATTCATCATAATCAAGATTATCTTTAACCCAATCATAAATCTTTTCCGCTTTTTCTACCGCATTATCACTTGATTTAACTATGCTGTTTGAACGCGCAATCAAGTCTGGATCATAGCACTCAAAACATTCTTCTGATACATTATATAATGTGTAAATGTCATCACTCGCGTCAGGCCACGTGCCAATATCATCATCGTCAATATCTTTAAAATATATCTCATTTAACTTCACTTCATATTCCTGATGTAATGTAATTTTTTCGTTATAATCTAAAGTGCCGTTAAACAGATCAAATGTATTTCCAAATTTATCAACATATCCCTGATTAATCCAATCATATCCATCAATATTATTTTTCTTTAGATCAACCTCTTGATATTCAGGAGTATATTCTGTCAAAGGATTATCTGGATTACGATCCGTTATTCTTGCTACTTGAAATTTATATGTTTGATCATCATAAGGTACACCTTGAGTATGAGTCAGCGTTAAATCTAATTCTATTTCATAAGTAACGCTTTGGTTAATATCATTTTTAGATACTCCATCGTCAGCAAGTATAGGATTTACAGAAACAATAGTAATATTAGGGGATAGAGTGATTAATAAAAAAACTGAAAGTATCGGTGCTAAAATAATCATCTGAAATAAAAATATATGTGTTATACGCTTCATAGTAAAAATTTTGATTTAGTTATTTTTATAATAAGAATAATAATTACAGTTTTTATTATTATTTATTACCATAGAAAGTTACTATTAATTTAAATACATAATACTAAAGTTGTTCAAATTTTGATATATAAGATATATCTTATAGATGGAGATAATGGCATATCTCTTTTGGAGGCTACATTTAAAGAATTTACCAAAAGAAAGATTCAAGAACAAATAATTACGGGTTTTTTTAATGCAATCAATCGGACAGTTGATAAGCTTCATCAAGCGATGGCTAAAGGAAGACGAGTAAATGAAATGACAAGAGTCTTAGAATCTGAGGATTCTACACTTGCGATTTACTATCATCCTTTATCTCGAGTCTTATTCTGTTCTATTTCTGATGCTGATGATAATACTGAAATAATTAGGAATGTTATTCATAAGATAGGAAAACGTTTTTGGAAAAAACATCAATCAGATCTAAAACTATTTAGAGCAACAACAGAGAAGACTCGGTTTGAGTCATTTGTGGCCGATATTGAAAATATTGCGATAGGTGGACGTATTGCCGAAGTCTTTCCTAAATTATTATTAGTCAGAAATGTATTAGATAAGATTTTATCGATGGGGATGATTGAAGAATTTGATTATCAAATTGCTTTGGAATGCACGGGAAAGAATTCACCGCTTAAAATGTCAAGAATATATGATAGGAATCGTAGTGAAATTAACGACATCCTAAAAAAATTAGAACAACTAGACATAATAAAGCATTAAAACTATAATAAAAAATAACAAAAAATAAAAGTTTTAAAGCTTTTTCAAAAATACAACATAATTCTTTGAAAGTGGTTTCGTTATGGAAGAAATAGAAGGAAAAATAAAACCATTTGTAAAAACGCCAGCTAGAGATGCACACATAAGGAAAGGAAAAGGTTTTTCCTTGCCCGAAATAAAAGCAGCAGGAAAAACCGTAGTGTTATTGAAGGAAATGAATATTAAAATAGATTTCTTTAGAAAATCAGCTAATAATCAAAATATTGAAATATTAAAAAAACTAAAACCACCTAAAAAAACTGCAAAGAAAAAGAAGCCATATAGACCGAAAGAAAAAATAATTAAAAAGAAACCTTTTAAAGTTAAAAAGAAAATGATGCCAACCGAGAAAGTAGAAGTAGACGTCGAGAAAACTAAAACTAAAGTAAAACCTGCGGTTAAAGCTAAACGTGCAGCAAAAACGAAACCTAAAGAAAAAGCTAAAGCAGCTCCAGCCAAAAAACCTAAAGCAAAAGCTGAGACAGGTGCCAGACCTTTGACCGAATTATCTGGATTAGGCCCCGCAACTGCAAAAAAGTTCATCGAATTAGGTGTTGATAGTGTTGAAGCTCTTTTAAAAGAAAAGCCTAAGGAATTAGCCATGTTAATAAAGGGATGCTCTGAGGAACGCATTCAAAACTGGATTAAGGAAGGAAAAGAATTAAAAAAGAAATAACTTATTATTCTTCTAATTTATATTTTTAATTAGTTTCATAAATTTTTTTGAAACAATCGCAACAAGGAATACCGAGAGTTATATGATTGTAATACATATCTTTAAAATAATTTGAGTGCTCCATTAATCGTAACAATTTATTTTTGAACCTTATATTATTAGGATCAAAATAAAATTTTCTTAAGTAGGATTTATGATTGTTTCTATGACAAACAGGGCAAATTGAAAAGAAATCTAAGAATTTAGAGAATAATATCTTCTCTTCATCTGATAATTTTAAAAGATCATCATTTTCAATATTGCCTATTCCAATTAAATCTTTTAATCTCTGTAACTCAATGTCTAAAGTATTCGAAACAATTAGAATTTCTGAATTAAGAGGTGCCCTAATATTTATAATTTCTAGAGTTCTATGTTCACAAAATTCTTCTAATTTAACAGGATATTCTTCCAATTTTACATTTCTTACTTTTTGAAATGTTATATTTGAGGTCTGGAGTATTAGATTATTAACTTTTCTTCGAGAATAGGCGTTTCCAAGCAAAAGTTCTGCTAGATAATGGAATATTAATTCTCTATCGAGGTGTGAATTTATTGATGAATAAAAAGGGCCATCTAGATTAAATTTAATTGCCAGGTCATTAATTTCATTCCTAGTTATTTCATAATTTAAATCAGATTTTGTCCCTATTAATAAAATAGGTATATTGGGTCTACATAATCTAATGATTTTTATCCAATTGGGTATTTGCTCAAAAGATCTCCTATTTGAAACATCAAAGCATAAAAGACATCCACTAGCACCCTTATAAAAATGTGGATATAAATCTATAAATCTAGAACTAGCTTTTATATCCCATAATTGTAATTTAATCTCTGTTTCATGATTATATCTATAATTGACGATTTTAAATGAAACTCCAATGCTATGCGTGCTATTAAAGTAAGCAGATTCAAGATTATTACTATTATTAATAAATGAAGTGCTGCCTACGCCCGGTGACCCTACTACAATAACTTTAAAAATATAATCGCACGACAAATTAAATTTTACTCCAATAATTTGAAAAGATTTTAAAATTTTAAATTTTTTCAATTCTACAAATTGCGATTTTATTAGAGCTTAGTTCTCTATGAATAATTCTCTCGTAAAATTTAAATAAAAATTGATTCTTCGAAAAATAATTTAAAACAATTACAACATGGAATTCCTAAGATAACTTTATTATAATAAGTTTCATCAAATTCTTTCGATTCTACCATAAGTTTTAATAATCTTTCTCTTAAAATGATTTTATCAGGGTCTGGATTAAAATAAAAATTAAGCAGGTCTTTTCTGTGATTTTGACCCGTACATATTGGACAAGTTTCAAAAAATTTCAAAAACTTATCAACTATTTTTTTCTCAGCATCCGGAAGATTTTTATACTCCTCTTCATATTCGGCAGTATCTCCTCTCATAATTGCCCTTAGTCTTTCTAATTCGGCTAACATTTCGTCTCTAAGTGAACAAATCCCATTCGAATGGTTTTCAATATGACTATTTTGTTGATTGGAGGACGGATGAGTTAATAAGATAGAATGGGTTATATTGCTAAATATTGGCCGAGGTCCTGGTGGGGGATGTAAGTTTTCCAATGTAATACTATGATTATCCTCCGACATTTACCAATCTCCTCTTATGATCTGAATTTTTTTTATAATAAAAATACAATCTTTCTATCCTAGAGATAATGAAAATACGATTTAAAAAATTTAATTATTCTCTACACTAAAAAATAAAATTATTATAAAATGAAGGGAATTAAAAAATACCCTCTCACTATAAAACTTGAGAATCAATTATATATTATTGAAATTCTCATAGAAAAAAATGTAATTTTTAAGGATAAGAATGCAAAAGAGCTATTATCAATATCGAAAAGAAGAATGCCGCATTGGTATCGATAGAATGCCAATTTGGTTCAAGGAAACGGAATTTGATGGAGACCAAAACAAGGGATATATTATTTTTCAGACACAGAACGAATATGATGAAATTTGGGGTCCGAACGCAAAGATGGAAATCTCATGGGAGAAAAAAGGTCGAACCGAGACATTTCATGCTAAAGAAGTACAAGCCTCAATAGACATGTACAATGCAATCAAGGTGGTTATTACCAAAAAAGAAATGATTTGGTTAAGGACACATGATTTTACATATTGGTTTGGACATCGTACTAAAATGATTAGAAAACGTTATTATCCATCGAATATTATTCATGGTGTTTTTTATTGTGATATAAGCGAACGAGTATTTAATATCAATACTGAAGTAATAAAAAAGCATTATGAAGGTTTCGAGACGTATATTATAGAGGGGTATAAATCTATTGATTGTCACGAGGGGTGACGTTTACTATTTCTGAGCTAATACAAAAAAATTGTCTTTACCTGTAGGGCCTCCTGTTATTATAGATTCTCTTATTTTAAAATTTAATAATAATTTCTGAAGTTCCTTTTTTGAAAAAAAATGATAATATCGAACATATGTAATTCGCTCGCTCGAGCTTGAAACTGTCCAAGGTACATGTCTATCCCCAAATTCAGGTAGCCCCGCTTTTTTTTGTTGTTTTCTATATGATGGGTTAACTACTCTCATTAGCAAATTTGCAACAAAGTAATTTTTATATTTTTTTTGCCACTTTCGCCAGACTGTAATTAGGAAATAGCCCCTTTCTTTCAGTAAATCAAGGATCTGCGAAAAGACGTTTATTCTGTCATTTTTATGTCGAATATGATGGAGGGTAGCGATTGAAAATATATTTTGAATGCTCATTGTTCTAATTGGTATATGACAGAGATCTGCTAAAAGCAATTGAATATTATTAGATTCTTCTATTGAATATTGCTCTCTATCTTTTAAATTTTCATGAGTTATTTTTAAAAACTCTATGGAGTTATCAATTCCTACTAGTTTGCTGTTAGGATTTTTAAAATTCTTGAAATGACGACCATTTGCGCAGCCTAAATCTATACAAATCCCCTTAAAGATAAATTTTTTTGCTTTTAAATGTTTCAAAAAAAACTCTAAAGGCTTCCATGGTTTTTTTCTTTTAAGATGATAATCTTGCGCTATGTTATTATATGAGAATTTTTCCATGTTTTTTTTCTACAATAAATTAAAAATAAGATTGTTTTTATAAATACTATCTTTTTCTATACATTATATATTACCAAAACTAATCTTTTAAATAAGTAAATTACTTTATAGAATACGAAAGATTATGGGAGATTTAAGAACTATAGACCTAAAAATTAAAGGAAACCTCAATGAATTGGTAAGTGAAGTAAATAAATATATTAATATACCATTAAATGTACAAAACATTGGAGTAAAATCTTTATCTAATCTGGAAGTCAGTATAAGTTGTTCTAATGACATTGAAGTTGAAACAAAAATAAAAAAAATTAATAATCTTCCAGCCCATAAATCAAAAAGAATTTTATTTTTTATTAAGCCAACGAAAACTGGAAAATTTAAAGTAGAAATAATTGCCCGCTCAATGAAAAAGAGAAAAGGGGAGTATCCTACTAAAAATCTTATTTTACCACTCAATGTTTTAGAAAAGACGATTAATAATAAAGAAAAAGATGAGAAAAAGAAAATAATAACTACCAATGAATATATTTTATGTTTAACTTGTGGATCTTTAAATTCTAAGACATCTAATATGTGTAAAGATTGCAGAAGTGAATTAAGAACGCAGACAGTCCAATCTCAAGATGGAGCAAGATTCTGTATCCTCTGTGGAGAGGTATTAGAAAATTATTTAAAATATTGTAATAAATGTGGCGGAAAACAATAGTATCATTTTATTATACCTATAAAAAGACATAAAAAAGACATAAATACAAATGAAGATATTATTTTAATATTGTAAAGAGATAATAAGTAGAGATAACAATGGAAGAAAGAGAAGAAATTGCGAATATACTTGCTAGTTTTTGCCAATCATTAAAGGATCAAATTTTAGATTATTACAATAGGTATAATTCTTATTTAAAAGACCTTTTTGCAGATAAAAAAATTGATCTTACTTTTAAATTAGCTTATGAAAATGAAAAGGTGATTAAACAAACTGTAGGTCAAATGGTAAAGACAACCAAAATAGGGTTGAGTACGATTGGTGTATCAAAAAATAGATTATCGCAAGATGAAAAAAGATTTAACGAGATTGCCAATAAGAAAGGAGATGATTATCCAGATTATGGTTCTTATTTTCTAATAGACTTAAAAATAATAATCGATAAAATATTATTCGAAATTCTTGTAGAATACTTAATAGATAAAGATAGCAGTAAAATTGAAAATTTAGATCTTTTCGATCTGCTACCACGTAATTTTATTAATCAATTAGATAAATTTAAAGATGATTTTATTTCCTCAACTCATATAAAGCGTGTGATAAATTCCCAACTCTTACAACTTGACTCGATTGTTGATCCATCAGAATTATCATTGAAAGTTGGAATTACTAAGGCTGAAGAACCTAAAGTTAAATTACCTAAAGTTAAAGAACTTAAAGTTGAAATTAAAGAGGTAGATATATTAGTCCAGTTAGAAGAGGCAAAGCAGCTTAATATCGAGGCTTTAAAATTGTCAATAAAGGAATCTGCTAAAATTGCTAAACCAATAGAAAAAGAAATACCTAAGATTACCCCCGCACCACCAACGATTCCAGAAGAACCTACAAAAGCTACTCCGCCCCCTCCTGTTGTACCTCCAACAGCAACTCCAGAAGCTGTTTTCAAACCTGCTGAAATTGTTGAATTAAAGCCCGAAGATCTCATACCTCATAAAATAAAGCCTCCCATCCAAGAACCTCCAGTAGCAGTGGTAGAGCCACCCTTAGTAGAACCTCCTATAAAAGAAATAATTCCCGCAGTAATTGAAGAACCAGTTCTAGAAATACCAAAAACATACCTCGATTATTTCGGAAATTTTCCCTCAATTAGCATTGATGTAATTAATAAATTTAACATAAACACCACAAATTTGATTAATTCTAAAACAAATAATAGTGAATATTTTGATCTAGAAAATTTATTTTATTATATTGCTGTATTGAAAATGCTGAATTTTTCGGTTCCTTTTACCAACAATGAGATTATAGAAATAGTAGGCAATTTTATTAATGGTAAAATTTTCAGCACTGCTAAAGATATTGAACCAGACCCAATAAGTATATTTTATGGCCTTGCAATCCTATCAGAATTTAATCTTATAAATAACACTGATGTAGTAGATCTCTTAAATATTGAAATTTTTCTTGAATCAGAATTAAATCGATTTATGCCTGAGAAATTACATTTAAATTTTTACACTTTTTTAAGTTTTAATTTATTACAGAAAAGCGGAGCAATCATTACCAATAAAGGTCCTCTTTTGAATTCGATTTTAAGTTTTGATATTAAAAATTTAGAAGATTATAATGCTGTATTAGATATTTATGAACATTTAGGAATTATAAAGGCAATAGATAGCAATGCCAATCTAAGCCATTTTAAGGGATTATACAGCCAGGACCTTAAAAAACTACAAGCTCCGGACGGTTCGATAAAAGAAACTATTACAGATTCAGCTAGAACCTTACTTATATTAAATTTACTTGAGTTGCAAAAGCAAGAATTTAAATTTTGCCAAGATTTACTACAATACTTAGGTACTACAAGCTTTTTTGATATGTCTAATCAAAACCTGGAATTTAATTGGCAATTTGATAAATTAGGCTATACAATTGAATTAAGGATGCTTTTTTGGGCCCTATTGGCCCATTCTCAACACGTTCCTTTATTTTGAACTACCATTCCCTAAACTAAACTAAAGGGAATGGATTCCTAATTCATCGACCACTGCC
>Ga0114925_10000610_pt1 | contig 16376 bp, 21 predicted proteins | sample SumtaG_2_FD_87287 | JGI IMG/M metagenome (GOLD analysis project Ga0114925, IMG submission 87287) | Deep subsurface microbial communities from Indian Ocean to uncover new lineages of life (NeLLi) - Sumatra_00607 metaG | ecosystem: Environmental > Aquatic > Marine > Oceanic > Sediment | place... | reverse complement strand
TCAACCATTTTACAGACTTATGACTTTACTGTTACTAACGTTGATACAGGAAATGTGATACTAGAGACGAGAGAAAACACTGCTCCATACTTTTTGTTCGGAGACAGTGGTGGTAGCCCTCTGTATGGATTCATAAACGACGTTGGCACTTATGACTTAAAAGTTTTACAGACAGGGGAGGTATTCACTTTTAGTGTAGTGAATCCCCTAAGTCCTACAGGCCCACCTGTGGATAATCATAAATTTAAGATTTACGTAGAAGATGGAAGAGATATAGATATGGACAACCCAGAGATACTAGTTGATGAGCCGTTCAGTGTTGAGTACTTAACCACCAACTACCAGACATACAACTTCGAATTAATTGAAAATTCCACAGGCGAGACCATACATTCCCAAAGAGAAAGAAGCGAGCCTTATTTCTTATTCGGAAATCGGGGAAGTACAATCTATTATAACAGTGTTGATCTTCCCGGATTCTACGTTGTAAAGATTCAGCAAACTGGTGATGAATTGATATTCAAAGTAAGAGAGGAGGATCCAGAGACGTACGACGTAACAGTGAAAGATCTTTCGCAATTACAAGTAGATTTAATAAAACAACAAGTAGATCAATTTACGGGCGAAGAATCGTATAACTTAGTTTTGAAAGAGTTAATTACAGAACAGCTGATAGACTTACAGAACCAAATCAGCAATATATTAGGTTGAATATAAATAAATAATATATAATAAAATGCCAACCCCTATCTGTAAAGTCGGTGAGATACTAGATCCATCAACTAACAAGTGCTTTCCGATAACAAGCGAGAAAGGAAAAGAAGTGTTTAATAGGTTGTACAATGAAACGCCCTTAACAGAATTCTTCAACAAATTTATTTTAAACAGCTCTTACAAAAAACCTTGGAGAGGAAGTGCTATTAATGAGATCATAGCTTTGCTCTATTTGATAGAGAAACATGAAAATGATTGTGTTATTTTACCTGTACCGCCTAGAGGAAAGAACTTACGTTCTTTGAAATTTGATGATTACGCTTTGACATGGACTATACCACCGTTTAAAAGAAATATTAGAAGAAAAGGAAGTCTGTCGGTGCCAAGAAATTTCAGATACTACTTGACACAGTGTCTTTCTAATCCAAAGGTCAGGTTCGTAGTAATGCCTCTAGGCTTAGACCTAAAAGGCGAAGATTCTGGTCATGCAAACTACTTAATTCTAGATAAAAAATTAAAAACTGTAGAGCATTTTGAACCACATGGAGGTAGTTCCTTCATTGATGGAGAATTTGGTATTACACAACTAGAAATGGTTTTGAGTAGGTATTTTAAAAGGTTTGGTTACACATACCTACCACCAAGGAGAGTGTGTCCCGAAATAGGTATTCAGACAATTGAAGAAAAATATAAACGACTCAAGGAAATAGATCCTAGCGGTTACTGTTTAGCTTGGTCGATATTGTACGCTGACTTACGACTCTCCTATCCTGATATTCCTCCCCTGCTTTTACAAGACCTAATCCTCGATAGTTTCAGCAATATGCCACAATTACTTCTTGTGACAATCAGAAATTACACGCAGTACTTTAGAGAACAGTCATCAAAATTGCTTTTGGAGAAAACAAGGGAAGAACAGAGAGAGTACCTCCTGAGGAGATTGTATAGAGATCAGAAGTCAACTTCGATTAAGTGCAGAGCAGATCAAGAAATCAGTAAAATAAGCGGTAAATGTGTAAAGAAGTGCAGGTCTGATCAGCTTCGTAATCCTGCAACAGGAAGGTGCAGGAAAAAGAAAACAAATATAAGGTCAACAAAGAGAACACTAAAGTGTCCCCGAGGTAAAGAAATAAATCCGAAAACAGGAAATTGTATAAAAAAGTGCAAAAGAAGTGAAGAAAGAAATCCAAAGAATGGTAAATGCAGAAAGAAGTGTAATTCTGATCAGATCAGAAATCCAAAAACTGGTAGATGCATCAAAAAGCGAAATTAGTCTGTAGAAATATATAAAACTAACGTGTTTTATATATTAACGCTTCATATACACTTTACCTTTTTCTCAATTTCCTTAATTATTTTTTTGAAATATTTGTCCTTCGCACAGGTTTTGTTTTCGACCTTAAATGCTTTAGCTCTAATGCAGTTGTTTGGTTGAGTATCATAGACCTCCTTGCGATCATCTATAATAAAAGTATTCCGCTTATTGTAACCTTTTATCTTCCATACATCCCACAGCATTGATAAATCTTTTTGTGAGTCTTTCAAGTCGTAAGACAAGTCACAATGATGGGAGTAAAGTATATAGTCAAGCTTTCTGCCAGGTTTGTTAAGGATGAAGTTTTTTATGATGAAAAGAGCATAGTTCTTCGATGCAGCCGTCCACACAGAGACATTGTAATTTGAAAATAAGTAGTCTAAAAAGTTTTGTAAAAGAGGTCTTTCGAAAACAGTGAAATCATTATCCATTTCTTTAGAATTGAAAATCGGTTTATATTTTTTTATTTCTTTTCTCTTCTTTTGTTCTTTATCCATGGAATGAATCAATGTTTCGTCCAAGTCCAGTATGACATTAACGCGTTTACTGTTCATTTATTATCTGCAAGTTTTAAAAATTGCTTTTTTAAACTGAAATTGTCTACATTCTGGTGTTTGTTATGTTGGTTACTTCCATGTTGCTCCCATACTGCGTTGTAACTACGACTTTCTGGCAGCTATCTTGACACGGCGAGCTTGAAAAACAAGGTCTGCAGCATCTGTAATCCTTCCGTGGCCTGAAAGGCCTGTTCTTGTTATAAGTACATATTGTTTTGTATGTGCTCGAGCAGTTCATTTATTAATATTTTTATTTTATTTACGTTTTATGTCTAGATTTTTCCAGATTTCTGTGAGACGGATTAACGGTTTTGCTGTCTTCAAGTTCTCTCGACTTTTGCATGCTTTGAGCAAGAGATATGATATCAGACTTCGCAGCAGTCTCTGTGTTTTGTTTCACTCCTCTCAAATTATTAGGATTGTTTCTTACTTCGTGTTCCCCGAAATCCTCGAACTCGTAATTTCCAGAGTCACTTCTCAAAGATTTTATCGGTTTTCGGATAGGTTCTTTACCTGTGTCCTCGTTGCCGTCGCTACCTTCATATTCTTCATCGTCATCGGTCATGAGGTCTCCTATACTTGTTGTTCCTTCTCCAAAAGATTTTGTTTTAGATTTCTTGACGGGCTTCAGTTGAGTCGTATCGCTCATTGGACTTTCGGCTTTGATTTCTCTATTTTGCTCTTGAACCACAGGGGGTTGAACAGTTACGTTGCTATTGTGCATTTGATGGGCCTGTGGCGGTTGAGGAGGAGTAGTATTCTGTGGTGGAAGCGGGGGAGGTGGAGGCATTGGAGGAGTTACACGATTGATTAGTACATCCAACCAGTCGAAAACGGCTTTATCGTCATACTTTTCTACCGTTCCTCCCTGGTACAGTTTGATAACACATGGCACCTTGTTGATTTTTAACACTTTTGATTTGCTCAGTCTTTCCCTGAATTTCTTATGATCAATACAAACTAGATCTATATGAGTTCTTAAATGATACTTATTCAGCAGATTCAAAAAGTTTTTACTGCTAGGAGAGAAGTTGCTATAAAACAAGATCGGTAGTTGTTGTTCTAGGCCCTGTTGTCTTGAATGTTGTAAACTGTTCATTCTTCTACTTTAATAGATCTAGTAAAAACTTTAAATTGGAATATTAAGCTAATTTAAATATTTTTCGTAATAATAAAATGACTTATTGTGCAGCAAACGAATGCGATTACAATTACATGAGATACGTAGGATATACAGAAAGCAATACATGCATCCAGGCTCTATTTTCTAAAGAAAATATTGAGTATATATCTAAAACCGTCACTAATCTTACCAGAGATGTAGACTGTTCTGGTAGACCAATCGTCGTTCCCAATAAAATAATATGCAGCGTTTTGGACGACCTGTATCAAGGTTATAGACCGTCGGTAGGTGACATATACACTAGGTACTCCATTCCCACAGATTGCCCTATAGATATGGTCAATGAAATCACTAATCAAGCGATAGAAGTTATAGTGAATGACATTTCGGTAAACATAGGAATGGAACAACAGAACGCCCAACTTAATATATGGAACGCAACTCTTCTTGGAGACTTCAACGAAAAAGGACTGAGACAACATGCACCCATAAAAACATTGGAGAAAACAACAAACGGAAGAGGAATGGTAAGCTTCATGACTTACTAATTTTCTGTAATAAATGATATTCAATTCATTTATTACGTAATTATTCTAACTCTCTAAGAGTAACACATACTCTCCTGTCATCACTCGGAAGCATTTCGTAAGCCCATGAATAAGTACAACTACTACTAGTAATATATAAGGATCCAGATTCAATGTTAACATCCACTTTTTCGCCCGAACCCGATCTTCTGAATCTCACTACGCTACTAGACACTAGAGACAAATACACTATAATATCGTTGTAAACTAACGGATTGACATACTTATGTCTTCTTTCTCCGGGATTATAATTATGCACGCTTACTTGGTTAAATTTTGGAGAGTTTATACACAGCTGTTCACATATCTCATTGATATCTTCAATATACCCATTCATATATTCTGGAACTGCAAGTCTTTTGTGTTTATTAGTTCTCCCGTAATCATAATAACATCCATAATGCTGTACCAATCTAGAATGTATCTTGTTCCTGTTGGTGTTCTCCCATAAACTAGTATCAATGTGTTCTAACAAATCTAGTTCTTCTTCCTTTGAAATGAAATTCTTTATATAGTAAAATCCCTTTGGAAAATCAAACTCAATAGCTTCTAATTCCATACTGATTTTCGGTTTCATATAAAGAAAAATATCAATTTTTATTTTTAACTACATCTCTGTTTAAAAGCACGCCACACCGACTGTATTTTCACAACAGACCGATTTATCCTTTCTCGTTCTGCTCTCTGAATTCTGCATTCTTTTTTATAGTTTTCGTATGTCGAATATACTTCGTTTATTCTATTCCAGAATGCTGGAGAAGATCCTTCATTGCTTCTCAAAAAAAGTTTGGTGTTCACTTTTATGAAGTTCACACCTTGCCGTCCAGTCCACCTCCCGTTTCCAATTACTATTTTGTCGTTTTCGACTGCAACGCCTAAATACTGTATGGCACACCCGTTTTTGTAGTGCACTTTCCTGCAGCTTATAATCGTGTTTTGCATAGTGAACAACATAGATAGTTCGATAAGGACTTTTTCGTAATTGTTTTGGCTCATCTCTTTGTAATGAATACATTCTAAAAAAACAAATCATTTTCATTATATAATAAATGAGCAAACCAAAACCGGTCAACAGAGCCCTATATGAAAGGGTAAAGAGGGAAGCAAAAAAAAAATTTGATGTTTATCCGAGTATATACGCAAATAGCTGGTTGGTGAGAGAATACAAGAAGCGAGGAGGAAAATATAGCGGAGATAGGAACAACAAAGAAGGTCTACTAAGATGGTACGAAGAACAGTGGATAGATATATGTCAGCTACCAAGGAGAGTGAAATGCGGAAGACCGAAAGCTTCTATAAAGTCTTGGAAGAAAACCTATCCTTATTGTAGACCTTTACGAAAAGTAAGTAGTAAAACACCAAGAACAGCTCTATCTATATCCAGAAGACAAAGATCAAAGATTTGCAAGAAGAAGAAAAAATCACCAAGAAAAAGAATGAAAAGGTTACCCAAAAGAAAAAGTAGACATGGAAGTGTAAAAAAGAAAAAGAGGAGTAGAACGAGAGTCAGGAGAAAGGTTTCTACGAAAAGGAGGAGAAAACGTAGTAACTAACAGTATGTTTTGATGACACCGGAAAATATTGTTATTGCTATGCACACCTCAACAAAACTGAGTATTGAACCCATTATAACAATATTCTTGCTTATGCTTTTTTCCTTCTTTAATAATTCTGTGTTTTCAGTGTTGAGCTTGTCTATCCTGACCTTGTAGTTATAAATAGCTGTGGCTGACATAAAAACAGAAAGTAAAATTAAAGAAACTGCAAAGAAACTAGCAATGATAGAATTCATCTCAAGCGACTTCACACGCGTCATGTGATAAAACAATAATGAGGATGTTAGTAGTATTAGTGATGCGGAAATCCAACCGCATACTATTAGCTCAGTGTCGTATATTTCTGATATATCTTGCATTTTTATTATATGCTTAATAAACTTAAAGTGAAATTGTTATAATAAAATGGCACATCAAATAATTGTAGGTTCGGAAGGTATGGGTAAATGGGGAAAACCTTTCATAAACTTCATGCTTAAAGCGTTAGGATATGAGAAAATTGTATACTCAAATGAAGCTGGCTGCTCTTTCATATTATCGTCTTTATTCCTAGGTATGGAACCTTCATGGAATCGGCAAAAGAAGAAGTACCTGTATTGGTCAGGAGAAAGCACAACTCCGCAGACTAATTGTAACGCTTCGAAAGAGTTGTTCGTTATAACCACTTTAGAAAAAGAGGGTTCCAATTGTATGTACGTGCCATATTTCTTGTATCATCCTCAGTTACCGAAGCTTTACAATCAGCGGAAGTTCGACACTAAACACAGAAAGTTCTTAGTAGCTTACTGTAGCAGAAATAGAAAAACTTACAGGGAAGAATTTTTCAACATGCTCGTTGAACGTAAAGGAAGAGATACTTGTCACTCGTTAGGAAGGTGTTGTGGTAAATACCCAGAAACCAGAAGACCTGTTCCAGGCGACTGGCATGATACTAGACTTGTTGAAGAGTACAAAAAGTACAATTTCGTATTCGCTATGGAAAATGGCAATCGTAAAGGTTATGTCACAGAAAAAATTGTGAATGCTTTTTGCAGTGGTGCTATTCCTATATACTTTGGCTGCCAAGAAGTGAAGTTGTTTTTCAATCCGAAGGCTTTCATCCACGTTAATGATTTCGAATCTTTCGAAAAGTGTGTAGATCATATCTGCAATATGACCGATGAAGATATCAAGGCAATGAGAAGTGAAGAAATCATAAATACTGAAAGCGAAATAGCAAATTTAATGAATACAAAATACACTGAAAATCCCACACTGTCTCGTTACCTAAGTATGTTCTCTGACTTCATAAACAATTAAGATTTTGTTTTAATTTGTAAAACAAAATAATAGTGTTGTTAGGAGATTTAAATATTCTCAATGTGTGAATGTAAAATTTTAACTAAAAACTCTTCCATCTTATTGCTTGGCTCAAACTTCTCCCATTTCTCGTGTATACCATTCATATACACACAGAGACCACAGTTACACTTGCTCTCACAGAACTCATCTTCAGGTTCGTCGTACTCAGAATCTGGTTCTTCATCTGATTCTTCATATTCTTCGTTTTCAATGCATTGACGAATTTCTCTTTTAATTTCTAAGCAATTCTGAATCGTATCTGTTCGCCTATTCATTAGAAAAACTTCAGTCATAAACGCTCTTTTAATGTCTTCTTTGACTACAGCGTTCCTTTTACTGTGTCTAGAATAAATACACGCTGACTTAAGTGCATTTGTCATGTAGTTTATCACTATAGCAGCAATGCTGTCTTTAAAGTCAGTATCGTCGTCCTCCTCTACTACTAAGGATCTACCGCTTTTTAGGAAATCATATTCACTCATCTGTTAGTAGTTTCAGTAATAGATAATTAATCAAATTTGATTTAAAGTCAAAACTGAACTATAAAATGACCTACGAATTGCTGATTGATATTAGGGAAAACGTCTTGAGAGAGCACTTCCCAGCGGAGCACTTTGTTCCCCTGGATATAGCTGACATAATAATTAAGAGAGACGGCGACATAGTATTAGCGATTGAACGCAAAACTATAGACGACTTGAAAGCTTCAATTCTAGATGGTAGGTGGAAAGAACAAAAGTTAAGATTATGCAGTAACGTATCGAAGGACAAGATATTTTACTTAATCGAAGGTAATATAATGAAGCGGACAACTATAAAAGGTGGGAGCAACACGTTAATGGGAGCCACCATAAATTGCATGCTTAGGGATAAACTAAAGGTTTATAAAACAAACAACTTGAAAGAGACTGTTTGCTTTATAAAAAAGATGTATGATTCTGTAAAAAAGAAACATGATGAATTCTTCTCTTGTGAACAAAAACTTGACATCGATTATGCGAATTCAGTGAAAATTAAAAAGAAGGAAAACCACAACCCAAAAGTATGGTACAAGCAAGTACTGTTGAACATTCCTCAAGTTTCATCTAAGACTGCTGATTGCATTATTAGTCAGTACCCGACATTTAAACAACTCTACGAAGGAATAGACAAAAAGATTATTGAGAATCTTACTTACACAACCAATACCGGAAAAAGTAGAAGAATTGGGCCAAAGCTAGCATCAAAAGTGCATATGTATTTAACATCGTACTAGTGGCACTAAGACAAAATTGAATACTAAATACAAAATATAGAAATCATTGATGATAATAGAAGTATACTTCGACAAGTCACTACTAATGAGGTATAATAACCTGCAGAAAGATCACAACAAAATACCTAAAACTTTTGAGATATTATCCACTATGATAGGTTGTCCAAAGTGCAACGGCGACACTCTAGTGGACAGAATAGGATATACACCGTGCATAGATTCATTTTGTTGTCACAATTGGTGTCATCACTCTATTGAGGTAAAATCTATATTGGCGGAAGGCCGACAGAAGGATGCATTCACAGGTGATCCTTTCGTCGTTAAGGTCGGTAGTAGGATAACATATGAAAGAATAACTAAGAGCAACAAATCCCTCATGCTTTTTTGGTACAACATACTTGAACAAAAAAAAGATTTTGTAAGGATAGTAATCAGAAACTCAATAACCTTTAATATGGAAAATCTAAGAGAAGGAGTAAATTGTAAAAAAGAGATAGTTCTACAAAAGAAGAAGAGAAGCATGAAGCCCCGCGTAAATTTGAAGATTTTCCCCGAATCATGCAAATACAAGGCGCTACTTTGTAAGGACTTCAAGTATAGAGTGTCACTGGGTTCGACTCGTCAAAGAAAAGCAGCCATTGACAGTATAGTAGCCAAGGCCGTGACCTCTGGTAATATAAGGAAAACACTTGTTGGTAAGGTGTAATTAACCTTCTATTTTATATTATTGAATAATATAAAACCTGAATTAAGCAATCATATCAGCTTTGAGTCTTTTATGTGAATTGTAGTCAGTACAAATAAAGTCTTCATAAGAAAGTTTTTCGATATCTTCTACGTTATTCAGTTCTTTACTAATATTTAGTGTGGGAAACTTAAATGGCATTCTTAAAATTTGTTCTTCTACCACATCTAAGTGCGCTTCGTATATATGACTATCACCTAAGGATAAATGAAAGTATCTTGCGATTTTATCAGTTGTTTTTGCTATTATTTCCAGCAACAAGGATGAAGAGGCAATATTAAACGGAAGGCCTAAAAATAGATCACTTGATCTATTATAACAGTACATATCTATGTAGTTGCCGTCCACATAAAATTGTAATATCAGACTATGACAAGGATACAGAACACCGCTTTTTACTTGTTGAACGTTGTAAGTAGTCATCAAGATTCTTCTACTGTTAGGATCATTTCTTATTAAGTCAATTACTTCTTTTAATTGGTCAATTCCTTCACCAATCGGCGCCCCACTTTCTTCACAATATTCTGCGCCTGCACTTCTGAATTGAAATCCATATAGAGGACCTAGAAGTCCCTCTTTCCTTTCTTGTTGATTTACAGAATCCAGGAATTCCCTTGAAGTGTTTCCTTTCCATATATTCACCTTCTTATCTTCAAGTATTTTACTGTCAGTTTCTCCTCTTAAGAAAAACAGAAGCTCCTCTACTATGCCTCTAAGAAACATTTTCTTGGTAGTAATCAATGGAAAGCCCTTCCTTAAGTCGAATGATAAGTGGTTGCAGAAAGTCGAAAGAGTTAGACCATTTCTACCTTCCCGTCTAGCACCGCGTGTCAAAACATCCCGGAGTATATTGAGATATTGTTGTTCTCCGGACGATGAGTACTCCATAACATAATGAGTGAAGTCTTCATATTTGTGTTTTTCGATTATCAAGAAGTTTCGAAGCCATTTCTTTTCAAAGTATGTGTCGCAATCGTATTCCTCATTAATCATAGACATATGTACTTTTTTCACCAAACCTGATTCAAAAGCAGACCTGTAGATTTCTGATCCACCTCCAACGAATACCTTGACAAGTTTGTCGGAGTACACACTCAGTATGTTCTCCAATGTCAGTTCTTTGTTAGATCTGCTCAAAGAATAGCAAATTCTGTTTTTCAACTTGGGCAAAGACTCAAAAGTCTTTCTGCCAAACACTACCACATTATTCATTGTTTTTTCTTTGAATATGCGCAGCTCACTAGGTATTCTCCAAGGTAAGCTATTATTTTTTCCTATTCCAAAATTTTTGTCAACTGCAACTATGACTTCCATGTTGTTTTACTATAGCTTTTTTCTATTTAAAATCATTTACCATATAAAAAAAAATCATTAAATAAATTATGAGCGACTATGAGTTAGACTTCGATGATGAAGATGATGACTTCCGGCCATTAGAGTTGAGTGGAGACGACGACTTCAGAGCTTTAGACTTTGACGACGATGAAGAGTACCGATTAGATTTCGATGATGACGAATCAAGACCTATGGACCTTGCGAGTGGTGATGACGAAGATATAGAAGGAGATTTCAGAGATGATATAGAATTTCGCCCAGAAAGAGATGTTTTTGATAGAGTAGGTATGTTCGGGTCTGAACCAACCGAACGTTTTTATAAAGTGGCGGAAGCGATTTCGTTAGATCTTAATGAAAGAGTAACTCCTTCCCCATTCTCGGATAGGGACCTAGAATTAATAAAAGTGACTAATGTTCCTTTTTATGAATTCAAAAACCCTACTGCTTATGTTTTGGGATATCTAGGGTCTTCAAAGAAAAGAGGAATAACTAAAAGCAGTATTGACTATGTATTCAAGAATATATTACCAAAAATTGAAGACACTTCTGTCAAGAAGCCTGATGTAATACGTTACTCAAGGCTTTGGGAAACTTTGTGAATGTCTTTAAGATACTTGGTCCAATTACTGTGCATTGTATTTTTCGTTTTCTTAATAGATGTATCGTACACGTTTATTTCCTTTAATTCTGAATCTATTACTACTCTACCTGGTTCAAATGAAATACCTTTTATTGACACAATCTTCTTGTTTTTCATGATAAAGTCTTTATGACTGAGACTCTTTATCAAGGTGAAATAATAAATCAGGTTCAGAAGCTTCTTCCTTTCCTTCAAGCTCAAATTGTGTTCACTTGCTTGTTCCACAACATACTTTTCCAAAAGCATTTTTCTCGTGCTGCGTTTTCTTATACTGTTCCACGTCTCTTCTTTTTTGTTCTTGCTTTTCAAGGTGTTGATCTGCTCCAATTTTTCGTTTAGAGATGTCAACTTCAATTTATGTTTCAACAAATAGATTACATCGGCGTATAGCTTCTCCGTATCGGCTTCATTAGAAATTTTGTAGCTGAATTCTTTGTTTTTGTATGAACAGCAAAAGTAGTCCTTAGATATGTACGTCCCATAAGGCGTTATTCCTTTGGACAAATCAACAAAAATATTAACCCAGAAGTTATTTTCGCATAGGTTACAACATTTTAGAAATACAGGGTATATTATCTCTTCTTTACTGTACATTCATTTATTATAGCTAATACCACTTTAAACTGGTAAATTCTACATTTTACGTTGTCTAATGTAAAATGTATATCATCGTGTTTCAGATTTTTCTGCAGGCTCCTTTTGAGCTAAGTCACCCTCCTGTTTGTTTTCACCCTCCTGTTTATCTTGTTTTTCTTCGTTTTCCTTCCAAAATGTAGTATACAGAGTATACGACAAAAGAACTGCAACCACGGTTGCTACTGTTTCTTTGATGTACATTATACTGTGTATGATTTTGTCTTTAAATAACATAAGGAGTTATTAGTCCATTAGTAACGTGTATTATTCCGTTACAGGAGATTATGTCTCCTTGCACGACTTTAATACAACAGGGAGAGTTTGCATTTATATATATTTGATCACAGTCGCTACTTATTAAAAGGCTTTGTACAGGATTTAGTGTTGAGTAATACGCAAAAGGAGTGCTGAGAAATATTTCCGATGGAATCTTTTCTTGCAAAGTGGAAGAAAGTACGATGCGGCGAGCAGTAGACCTGTCAATACATTTCAAATCTAAACCATCCAAGCATTTGTTTGTTGGAACAAATAATGTGTAATTGTAATCATCATCAAAGAGGTCTATACCACTGCGTTTCAGTATGCAAGCGAAGATGGAAAACTCATTTGTATTGTCTATAATATGTTGTAAATTATTTGCTTTCTGCTTTTTTTCTGGACAAATTACAGGACAAGAAAGGTGATTGTACACTTGAGGTGTAGAAAAGGGAACCGTACTAGTCATATTTTATTATAGATGTGTTTATTTTTTGGATTTTTTTCTCCTTCTCTGTATTTTAGAACGTCTTCTTCGCCTGCTTTTGATTTTTTTCTTACGCTTCTTTGTATAACTTCTCCTCCTTGATTTTCTCTTTTTCTTTTGCGATTTTCTTCTGCTTTTTCTGATCTTTTTTGTAGATTTCCTCTTTCTGCTTCTCCTTTTCATTCCTACATCTGGTCTCCTTCTGTAACTGTTATTGTATGGAATATCAATCCTTATTTCGTCAGGTAGGTCTGGTTCATCAGGTGCGTCTCCATATATCTCCACGGCTTTTTTTCGCATTCCGGCACCGACTCCTTTGCTGAAGCACTGAGATAGTGTTCCAAAACGAGTATATCCGTTTGGTAATTCATTTTTATTCCCACAGTAGAATCTGTCATTAACGAGAGGTTCATAAGGTAACATTAAGCTTCTGTTTGGAGCTACAACATAGTAGCCAGTACCAAAACCCTTTTTTAAGCACTTATGTCTCGTCCCTAGCACTTGTCTACCAGTTTGAACCTCTAAATCAAGTCTGTTGTTTCCGCAATAAACTGGTACGTTTTCCATTTATTTATATCTTTAAATTTTTTTGCAATTTAAAAATGTTATAGGTCAGGTAAATTTTGAATTCTAGAAAGCAAACTGTTTGTATACTTTTGCGGTGTTGTGTGCTCTGATGCTTTGGCAGAATTGTTTCTAGTACTCACACTTTCTGAAGCAATAGCTACTACTGAATGATTCTCATAAGGCGTACCTATATCTACACTGGGAATAGTCTGTACGTTTGTAGACTGGACATTACTATCGATATTACTCTGGGAATGCAAATCAGCACTAGAACTAACAGGTATGCTTGGTTTACTTTCCAAAATTGGAGATACTACACTACTCTTAATTACTGCTTCCTCTCTTAACGCGTCTTCTAACGATAAACCAGGACCTTCGGCTTCTGTTTCATCCTTCAGCGTACTTAAGCCAGAATCTTCAGAAGAAGAAGACTTTTTGAAATATTTGAAGTATGCAAAACCTCCAATCGCTGCCACAACTAGAACCACAAGAATTATCCTTAGGCTAACTCCGAAATATTTCTTGTCGAGGAAATTCTGCTTCTTTGCGCTTACAATGGAAGAAGTATCCGCTAAAGTGTTTTGTGGAGACTCGTTGAACACGGTGTCAGTGTTTGGTAGTGGAGTCAAATCAATTTCGACATCTACCACAATTGGTTCATCTGACTTTAGCATTAAAAAGTAATTCAGATATACACCACTATCAGACTTGACATTACCAGTGATTATACCTTCGCTGGCAATTTTGTATTCAGGGATATTATTTGATTCCAAAGAAACTTGGTCGACAACAATAGCCTTAAAAGGTGAAGAATCAGCTGAGGTGGCCTTGAAATTTAAACTGAAATTCTTATGCGGTCCGTTTAAATCAATTAACTTCTTAATCTCGTTGATTTTATATGATTGTGTAGTCTTCATTTTTATTGAGAGGTATTCTCTTTAAGTAAAATTTATAGTTATAGCTTCCTTATAGAAAATAATGCAGATACTTGTTTTAAAGGATTCGGAGGAGAAGGCGCATAAGTTTCTTCAAGAACTGTTTGGAAAATCTCTCCTGAAGGAATTCTTACTGTCATCTTCAAATTATCGTTGGGACGGAACTTAATTGTTTGTGTCATACTTCCGTTTAACCTCACAAAAGGTACAATCAATGGATCTGCATCTCCGCTCAACGGTAGGATGAATAGCGCTTTGTACACATTGGGATTATTGGAATAAATTACATTTTTTACTCCCGAATTGGATCCACAAACGTTTTCTAATTCTACAATTATATAGGGATAAAATGCTGTTTTGCTACCATAACCAACCGCAAGAACTTGATTTGGAAGTATCAAGTGCAGCAACTGAACTGCGTAACATGATTCTTGTGTTTGTGAAAGCCAAGACCCGGAGTAATTGTAAAAAACCTCATTGTCCCTGTTTATTCTTAAAATTTCAACTTCATCTCCTTCCTTTGGTACAGTAGAGAATGAGTCGCAGAATTCTAGAACGGTATCGGGATTGGGATTCTCTGGGGTTCTTTTGATGCAACAAATCTTCTTTATTCTTCTTGATTCTCCTGCTATGTCTCCGTTGTTGGTATTGCTCTTGAACCTCAAGTAAGTACCGTCGTAGTAACCATCTGCGTTCAAGTTTTCAATAGGGATATTAGTTTCACTTGTTTTACAGTTAGGGTTGTTACCAACTTTACCAACCCATAGCGGTATCTCTTGTCTCAAACAATAATTATCGTCGTTTTGCCATGCAGAAGGCTGAGAACAGTCTGCAAAAACTGGATTATTAGGATCATCTCGCCAGCATTCAGGTTGCTTTTCTAGATTTATCTCAGCTATATTTGTGACGTTCTCCACGGCACTTATATAGGCATAGTTGCATCTTGTCTCGTTATAAAGTATGAAGTTTATATACGCATTTGAAGTTTGGAGCCCACCAGGGATAAAAACTAGTTTATTATCAGGGCTTGAGCAAACATCAGTTGGATCCGTAATATTCATTCTACAGGTTCCGTCTTTCAGACCTTGATAAGAGGATTCACTTATACCACTGTATAAAGTGATAAACGCTCTTTCGTAGGTACTAGTACCTGTGAAAGTGAAAGAACGAATTCTATGTCTTTCAACTTCTTCAAAACCTCCACCAGTATCGCATTCAATAACTAGTACTGCTCCTCTGTAATAGTTAAGTTCAGTATGCAGAGAACCGACAGGTCCATCAACACACACATTTAGTATAGTAAGAGTATTAGATTCTGTAATGGGGGCCGCACCTGAGTCGCACAATTCTAAAGATATTGTTGGGCTCCCCCCTCCTGATTTGTTGAAATCATTAGATTTCCAACACAGATTGGGAGATGCTAAACTTAATGGATCCTGAGACTGGTAACCGTTTCGGGAACCATTTGTAGATACTTCAACCTCGAATTGACCTGGTAAAGGCCACTTTTCTCTATTTCTGTATGCGCTGTCAAGTAAAATATATCTTGTATTACTCATTTTATATAAATGCTTTTTTTTTTAAATTTCACTTTAAGTGTATTTGCAAACTTCCAGCTTTATCAAATTGTGATCAGAGAAATCGTTGTATGCAACTGTCTTCTTGTAAAAGTCGTAGTTGCTGTTTTTGCTTATCAATATATAATCCAATTGAGTTCTATGGTAAGTGTTGCAAAAGAAAGGCACATTAAACTTCTCCCCAAACACCTTCGAAACTTTATCATACATGGCATTAAAGTCACCTGCAACAATAGTAGGTAAACTACAAGCGAATTCTTCGTTTACAGCTCCTAAGACGTCTACATCACGTTTACAATACTTCTGTGGCACCAAATGGCAGTTAGCTATTACACAACGGCTGTTGCTCAAAACCAGTATACCACTCGCAATTCCATCTAATTTGCTCTCGGTGTCAACTTTTACAAACTTTCCATATCGTTTAGGTATGAGAGTTATCAAGTTCTCTTCGGGATTGTTATCTACTATTTCGCTGTAGAATGTGTAATCTTCGGCTGACTTCTTCCGCATTGTGTTCATAAACTGCTTACTACATTCCTGAAGGCATATTATGGCTCCGCTTTTACACAATTTAAGTAGAAAGTCAATTGTTTCCTCCACGCGTTCTTCTTCTATTGGAAATCTTTTTAGGTACTTTGAATTTGTCTTGTAGGTTTCTTCGTAGTACCTTAATAGGACATTGAATGATATAATTTGCATACTGTCATCACACTCTCAGTATTCAATTAAAAAGTCATTTTTTACTTTCTTT
>Ga0114925_10000609_pt1 | contig 16379 bp, 16 predicted proteins | sample SumtaG_2_FD_87287 | JGI IMG/M metagenome (GOLD analysis project Ga0114925, IMG submission 87287) | Deep subsurface microbial communities from Indian Ocean to uncover new lineages of life (NeLLi) - Sumatra_00607 metaG | ecosystem: Environmental > Aquatic > Marine > Oceanic > Sediment | place... | reverse complement strand
CCGTAAGTAGGAGTTTGAATCACCGAATCTTGGGTAATAAACAAAGCAATAGAATTTTCATGACACGGTGTAACTAATATATTAGAACTATGCAAATCATAGTGTGTCAGCTTTTCTTCTTTCTGAGCTATGTTTATTGCGGCAAGAGTTTGTTTCATGGTAGATAATATGATTCTGACATCCAAATCTTTTTTCTTTATCAAACTTGATAAGCTTTTACCTTTAATAAGTTCCGCGTACAAAATATGGGATTTGAATTTATGGCCACTGCCAAGAGCTAACGGATTAGATTGATCTCTGAATTTAGGGGATAAATTTGTTTCGATCAAATCAGTAGCTTTACTAAAAAAAGGACAGAAATCATCTAATCTTTCTAGTGATTTCATTATGTTATATTCGTGAACAGCTGTGTAATTAATATACCTGGAAACCTTGAAAACTTTTCTTTTACCATTTAATCGACAAATTCCCACGATACCTTGTTTGCCAGTTTTCTTAAACAGCTTTTCGAACACTGGTCTATATCGACTGCTTTTAGAGTCTATAGATTCTTCTGTTAAGGCGCTCATTATTTTTATAGAATCACCAGATTCTATAAATGAGTTATATGAACGGATTTAATTATCTGTACTTATTGTAATTTTAAACTTTCTATACGTTCTTCCAACGTTTGATTTCCAGGAATATTCATTTGAGAAAATAAGGAACTAATTTCCATTTCTTCTTTTCTTTTCAGAGCTATATTTCTAATAGATTCTAAGTATCTTCTTTCTGCATCTCTACGCATACTGTCGTCTAATATAGAGACAGTAAAATATCTTCCTCTGGCTCCGCTAATTCTTACTGTTTTTCCACTTAAGTATTCTCTAATTTTGTTTTCAGATAGATTTTTAATAGTTTCAGCGGATAATTGTTCAGCCAGTACTAAAGCACCTACTTGTTTTCTCATATCTTTTTCATATGCTATTTGTTCCGCAAAAGATCTTTGCACGGGTCTTCTACGTTTTTTTGTTTTTTGTGAATTTTGTGATTTTTTAGGTTTTTTCATTTTAAATTTTTTACAAACACACTTGCACTCGCAGTTTGATAGTTTTTTATCTATTTGTTTTAATACCTTTAAAACCTCTTCTTGATCCATTTTTATTTAAGCATCCAGTAAAAAGTTTTTGTTTGAGATTAAAATGTTTTTGATTGATTTGTATGTATCTTTTTTAGAAGTTTTCCCATCGAGATAGCTTAAAATTAAACTAATCAAAGGTTTGCGCAATTGGCTTTCCCGCATAATAGTTTGTAAAACCAAAGCTGACATTTCCTCGGTCATTGGAACATCATATTCGGATACATAAATTTTCTGCAATACTTGATAAAGTTCTAAATATATAAGCGCCGGTTTATGATCTATAGAACGATTCATATGCTGAGTATAGAAAGCCTGAAACTCTTCGCTTTTAACCAAAGATAACAAATCTCTAAAAAAGCTATTTTCTAATAATATGGCAGCTCCTTGAGCTGGTCTGACAACTATTCTTTCTTCAATCGTTAATTGCATACACAATTTTTGAATTTGCGCAATCAAAGAATTTTCATTTCTAATGAGAGAATTATCAATCATTTCTTTTATTAATATTAGTTTTTCCCGCTGGCTTGTATTTAGCTCGCTCATTTATTTAAATGGTTTATAGTGTTGTCTAAATCTATAAATGGGAAATTTATGTTCTAGAACAATACCAAAAAATTTAAATCCAAGGGACGTCCCAAAATTTATACCTCCTGTTAAAAAAGGAAGAGTTATTAAAGTTTACGATGGTGATACAATAACAGTAGCCGCGTACTTGCCTATGCGTAAAAGCAAATTGTATAAATTCTCCGTTAGATTGGCCAGAATAGATTGTCCCGAACTTAAAACACAAAATAAAGCTGAAAAAGAAGTCGCAATTATAGCAAGAGATTTTGTTTCTAATTTGATATTAAATTCAATGGTAACTTTGAAGGATGTTAAAACAGAAAAATACGGGAGATTACTTGCAGATGTAATATACTGCGATCAATCGATCTCTGATTTGTTGCTAAAAGAAAGACTAGCTGTTTTATATGACGGAGGGACCAAAAACGTACCCAAAAATTGGAAAAAATTTTACATGAATAATTAAATTTTGTTATTATAGCTAACAAAATTAACTTTCTTTCACGGTAGGTAATTGTATTGGTTTATGTAAAGAACTTGTAGATACGGCTTTTGGAATGTTTCCCGGTTTTTTACTCCATTGTCTTCTTTTTCTTTTGGTTATAGGCTGGGAACATTTTTTACATAAAAGCATTGTTGATAACTCTCTGCTAGTTTTTTCCACTGTCGAAACAATACTTATAATTTTTTGAGACTTTTCATAAGCTTCCTGTAAATCTTTGTTGATACTTTTAAGATCCTTAATCTCTTGTCTTTGTGCAAGTATGATCTTTTCTAACTCTTTTTCGCGAGTATTTGAAGTTTTTAATTCCATTTGCATTAACGCATTCTCCAAATGTCTTTTACATAAAAGTAATGATCGTTTTGTGCTCATTCTTTTATTTAAACCAAGGATGATAAAGTATTTCTGATATTTTAATTCTTTTTGAACAATCTACTATTAACATTTTTTCAAATAAATCTTGTAAATCTAAAGTTAAGTCAGATATTGAAATTCTCCAATTTTCGTCTGGATATTTCTTTTCTAAGCATACAAACATAGTAATAGCCAAACTCCAGACATCCGAAGTTTGAGAACATTTACCTAAACTTTGTTCAGGAGAAGCATAACCAATTGTACCCCGATTTTTAATCTTGTGTGATTTTTTGTTATCGTGGAAAATACTGTGACCAAAATCTATCAAAATAGGATCAAACAAATTATCATTTCTACATATAATGTTTTCCGGTTTGATGTCTAAATGCCAAATTCCAAAATTATGTAGCTTATTCAAAATTTTCACTATTTTTGCAGCAAAAATCTTAATTTCTCTTTCTGAGAAATGGTTCATTTCTAAAAATTTGTATAAGTCACAGCCGGGGATAAATTTACTATATATACATACGTCTGTATCCGTGTAAGTGGTATGACTAAATTCTTGAAACATATTTTTATCATAGCCTTTGAGTGCATGCAAAGCTTTTATTTCTCTTTTCCAAGAACTGGTGGTGATGGGTATACTTTTACAAATTAAAGTTCCCTTGTTACTATCGCATATATAAACATTTCGAACTTTTCCCGGCATCAAAATTTCCATATTATCTATTTTTACCTCTTCCGAGGTTGCGCTGTGTCCAGAGCATAATGAACAACCCATTTATTTAACAACAGTTTGATTTTTCTTGTTTGCGCTTTTGTACCAAAAATTTTTCCGAATCAATGGGCTTTCCTTCAGGTAATTTTTGCAACGCATGCAAAGCTATTTTTTCAAATAATTTAGATATTTGTTCTGAATTTTTTGCAGATACTCCACAATGTAAACATCCGTGGTTATTAGCTATTTGTTGCGATTTTGATAGTTCTACTTTTCTTTCTTTTTCCAAATCGCATTTATTTCCCACAAGGATTTTTAATAGATCATCTGGACCTTTTTTACGTAATTCGGAAAGCCAAAAATCAGCCCCCTGCAAGCTAGATTGACAAGTTATGTCGTAAACAACAATGGCTATTTGCGCTCCCCTGTAGTACATAGGGGTTAAAGATTTATATCTTTCTTGACCAGCGGTATCCCAAATCTCAAAACGACATTTTCTGTCTTCACCGTTAAAATTAATATTTGTGTCTTTACACATAAAGGCGGCGCCTATGGTTGGTTCTTGGAACTCGCTAAAAGTTCCTTGGATATATTGACTAGCTATACTTGATTTTCCTACACTTGTGTCTCCCAATAATACAAGTTTATATGTAGTGGGTTTAGCCAAGTTAAACATTTATTTTATAAGTTTTTAATAAATGACAAAGTGTGTTTCAAGCGTGAAGAAAAAATGCAAAGCAAAAAAGAAAATTTGCAATCCCAATACTGGGAGATGTATTGATCCAAATGGTAGAACCGCGAAAAAACTAAAATTAAATAAAAAATGTCCTGAAGGTAAAGTTTTAAATCCGACCACGGGTCGTTGTGTGAAAATAGGTGGGAGGGTTCATCGTTCGATGAAAAGAAAACCAAGGGGCAGACCCAAAAAAGGGGGTAAAAGTATTAAAAAATTACGGGAAGAATGCAGAAAACAGGGTTTGGTTTATGATTTAGAAACCAAAAAATGCAGACCTAGGAATTCTAGAAAACCGAGAAAAAAGTCGGTACCAGCGGCACGTCCTTTGCCAAACCAAGATGCATTTGATGTTCGACTAGAAGAGGCTGTGATGGCAGGGGATTCCGAACAAATATACAAAACTTTCGTGGGTATGTTGTTTCCAGATGGGGTGCGTAACGATCAAGAATATAATGTTTTCATAAATGCTATGACAAGCGAATATTTAGAAGGACATTTCCTTCCGAAAGACAAAAGAGAAGAAATGATAGATGGTGTGGAAAGATATTTAAGAAACAATGGAATGGAAGAAGCAGCTGATCAATTAACGAGAGATATTGCAGAGAAATCTGAAGAAGTAGTTGAAGAGGTCTTAGTACCTCCAGCCGCCGTGGCTGATGCCGTTGACGACGCGCCTCGTAGTCCACCCAGAAAACCAAAGAAGCCAAAAAAACCCCCCGCTGTCAAAAGAAAGAAAAAGAAAAAGAAGGTAAAAAGCTCCAGGAAACCAAAAGGTTTGCCCGTGCAAAGACGTTTGGCTTTAGAAGATAAACCAGCAGATATATTAATACCCGATATATTTAACGTAGCTGCTGTTTTTGGTCCACCTCCTAGAACAGAACGTAGAATAATCAAAAGAAAAAGCTCCAGGAAACCCAAAAAACTTAAATGTACTGATTTCTTTAGCGAAGAACCACCCACAAAAAAATCGTGCGACAGGAAAAAGAAAAAATTTAGAGAGTTGTCTAGGAAATTACATCCAGACAGAGGAGGTTCTGCATCCGAATTTGCTAGAATGAATACCTGTAAAAATTTAGATCCATGCTGGTCCCGTCGAGATTTACTTGTTGATGTACGCAAAAAAGGTCTCGCTCGATCACGACGTAGATCTCAACTCCCGAACAAGCCACTGCTGTTGACAGATGATCTCGACTACGCCCGTGACAAAATATTGAGAACGCTTGTTAAAAAACGATACGCAAAGGTGTGTAAAGGGGAACAATATAAAAAATTATATCGGAAGCATAGGGAAAAATTCAAAGAAATGTGCGAAAAGCAAAAGGAAATAAGGAGTAGAAAGAAGAAACTGCAGAAAAAGAAAAAGAAATTAAAGAAACATGCTGCAGGAGTTTTGCTTTCACCTTTTTCGTTTGGCTTTATGTAGTTCCTTAAATGAAAACAAACATCTTGATACTAAAAGTATTAAGAATTTATTGAGGCAATTCTGTTTTTCGAGAACGAGTTTCATAGACAGGAATTTCGATCTGTCTTTGTTGAGTATTCTCCTCTTCCTCCTCGGCGTAGCAAATTTCTTTGCAACACATGCATATATTGGCTATTTTCTCGCAAAATTCAATTGATTCAACCACATCGCTGCTGCACACATTATCATTACAAAGACATTCTCTGAGTCCACAATAAAATAGAAGAAGAATTGTTAAACATCCAGTTGCTATTTGCCATGCTAATAGGTTTGTGTTCAGCTTTTTGTTACCACAACTAAAATTACTGGATACTGATATATCTCTTTCCTCTTCAAATATTTGTTTTGATTCATTATGAGCAATGCCGATAGACAGCGGTCTGGTTACGTTTTTATATATAGTTCTCGTTTTGTTCTTCCATCTAACCTTGTCTATCCATCTGGTAGCATTGACCCAACGAATGGCATTTGTCCATCTGGTTTTATTTTCCCACTGAACCTTGTCTATCCATCTGGTAGTATTAACCCAATGAGTGGCATTTGTCCATCTGGTTTTATTTTCCCACTGAACCTTGTCTATCCATCTGGTAGCATTAATCCAACGTGTCGCATTTGTCCATCTGGTTTTATTTTCCCAACGAACTTTGTCTATCCATCGGGTAACATTGATCCATCTAGTCTTATTTACAAATCTGGTCATGTTTAAGTACATTTTCCTGGTAACGTTGATATACCTTGTTTTGTTAGTATACACGTCATGATATCTCATCACATCTACGTCTTTATAAGTAATTATTTCCCCTGAAAACTGAATAGCGTAATATGCTTTACAAGCGTTCTTACATATAGTAGCGCTTCTTGAACAACAATTACCACCACTACACGAGTTTTGACGACATGTTATGTAGTTAGTAGATGCAGAGTTTTTGCTGCATTTACGGTATTGAGAATGCGATGAGAAGGAAGATGGTGAACTAGCGCAATTACATTTGGACTTGCACTGACTTAAAGAAGTCGCATCTCCATTCTTAAAGTGATTACAACCAGCGTACCATGATTTTCGGGTCCAAGCTTCATTTGTAGATGTGCTATAATAATCACTGATACCTTCTTCACAAATATCAGCTATCATAGCTTCATCGTAAAAGTAATCACTGATATTTCGATAGACATAAACAGTCTCCGTATTGTAGACAGTTTTGTTAATTATATTAGTACACGTCTCTTTTTGATAATGGCGTATTGGTAAAAGATATGTATTTGCTTCATCCGCATGATTACCCCACTGTGTTTGAGTTATCCACGTGAAATTAGAGGGATCGGCACAAGCATAGAATCGACAGTGCCATGGTTCTGTAGCGCTTTTACTAGCTTCTCCATATCTCGATAAGGCATTGCAATGACCCGTGGGTTCATTGAAGCAAGTTTCTTTGCATTTTTCTAATGTACCCCATTTATAATTTTTGTTTACCGTCGCTCCTGGAATGATAGAGAATGGACAGTCTGGTCTTTTCCCTGTTTGATCTTTCACGGGTTTCCAGATTTCATCTGGAATAGAATAGGCGCTACTTGCTATACTAGATTCTACATAATCTACATTAGCATTGGATGTACTCGCACATCCGACTCCTTGAACACATTTGAAAGTAACAGTATTAGGACACGAAACACAATTACACGTGGACCCTGATTTCTGTGGACACCATACTGTGATACTTTTACAATCACGTTGTCCAGACGCAGTACATGTCAACGTAAAGCTATCGGCTTCTTTAGCGTTTACAGTGCCGAATTGATATGCGTCATGACCGCTTCCCTGAGTTTTGATACTACATGTGTTTCCGGAATTACAATTCAAAATTGTATTTTTACAAGTTCTTTCTGAATTTGAAGCACCGCAAGAAATTTGATACGGTCCATTCCACTCATAATTTTTACAAGCATCATGACCGGTACATGAAACTGTGCACGATGCTGAATTGCAGGTAGCCGCTTGACCTGGAACAAATAACAATAACATATAAAATAAACTTTTGATAAAGTTCTTCATTTATTCATCCATTCATTTTTGATATCGTAAAATAATTTACCTATACATGACTTCTATCAAAGCGCACAGTCCGCAACAAAAGAATTTACATGCAAAAGTTTTATAATGAGTATTATAAAATGCTGCACGAAATCTTATGTGTAATGGCGGGATCTGCCATCGCGATAATAGTTTATTTTTTAGTTAAAGCTTCTAAAGAAGAGTATGAAAATAAAAAGGTTTGTGTTTTTGATATTGACAATACTTTAACCGCGGCTCCGGATAAAACTTCAAACACTTTGCAAAGCCATAGTGGATATCCTGCGTCTAATTTTGCAGCACAAGCAATTAAAAAATGCAGAGATAAAGGATACGGGGTTGCTGTAGCTACTGCAGAATCTAACAAAATAGCCACAAGCGCTAAACAAACAAAGTTTTTGCGTTCTGTCGGTATCAAAAGCACCGATCCGTTGCGGGCATGTCAGAAATTTAAACCCAGCGCTGACGGTACGTACGATATATGCTTAGATGACAGAGTATTAGGATCTGTTAAACAGCCAATGTATAAAAGTATTGCTAAACACTTTAATGTTCCCATGGAAAATTTAATTATTTTTGACGATGATAAAAATAACCTTCGGTTGTGCTTAAATTTAACTAAAAACTGTAAAAATTGTATTCAAGCAAGTAAAAATTGTAAAGGAACATGGTGCAAAGAAGGTAGTGGATTACTCGAGAGTGATTTTATCGGGGTCTAAATTCTTATTTTGTATAAAATAAGATTTAAGAATACGCCATTTTAAGTAAAAATGGCAGATTCACAACAGCAGAAACAAGCTAAAAAGAAACGTTTTCGTTTCTTCGACACGTACATTGGTAACTTACTAAAGGAAATTAACTCCGAGAAGGGTATTACCGCTAATACCCGACAGCAGCTAAACAGTGTACTTAAATATGTTACAGAGATTTTGGCTAATAAATCTCGAGATATTACCATTAAAACTTCCAAAAGAACCGTTTCAGACGCAGAAGTGCTCACAGCAACCCGTTTGTCTTTCGAAGGCGAGTTTTTGGAAGATATGGAAACAAAAATTAAGGAATCGTTGGATAAATATTCAGATTCCGAAAAATCAGGATCAAAGCAGAACAGAGCTGGTTTGGTTTTCCCTCCGTCAGTCGTTGAAAAGTATCTTAGAAATTTCGGAACAAGTAAGCTTATGGTAACCCAGAGAGCTCCTGTAGCCCTGGCCGTAGTTGTTCAGAATATCGCAAGTCATATACTTTCAAGTGCTTGCGAAAAATCAGATGAAGCAAAGAAGGTCCGTTTGCAGGTACGAAATTTAGAACTTGCAGTTCGAGATATTCCAGACTTGGATCAGTTTTTCAAGGCTCACAACATCCAGTTTGTGGGAGGTGGTGTTACCCCGTTCATTCATCCTAATTTGCAAAGAAAAACCAGGCGCAAGCGTAAAACAAATACTGATGACGACTCTTCCGGTAAAAAGCCACATCGTTATAAGCCGGGTACCGTTGCCTTGAGAAATATTAAAAAGATGCAAAAGACCCATGGATGTTTGGTTTTGGCTAAGTCACCCTTTGAAAAAGTGGTGCGTAGTTCATTTGAAACTCACAGCGATGGCGACACTACCTCTAAAGTTGCTAAATCGGTATTTATCACAATTCAATATTACATTGAATCAAAGATCGTGCAACTTCTCGAACAGGCTACTTTATCAGCAATCCACGGTGGGAGAGTAAAAGTATTACCGGAAGATATTGACTTTATTCTTGCCATAAGAGAAGGACGGGTCCCTCTTTCTTTGGGAAATGCAGTGGGAAGTACTGATGAGGCGGTGGAAGACGACAGTGAAAGCTTTGATCCTCTATTGGAGGGACTAACAAAGCCTTCTCTTCAGCGTTTGGCTAGACAGGCGGGTGTAAAAACAATGTCAGGAGATTGCATTAATGTAATCCGTAGATTTGTCGTAAAAGATCTGGATAAAATTTGCAGAGACACAATGATTATGAATTCTGTTCGATCAACAAAGACAATTATGGTCGAAGACGTTCATAATGCCCTTACTGAACAGGGAGAGAGGGTAGCAAGAAGTGAGCAACTTGGATCTAAGACATGCGCGGCTAATTAAGTTCTAAAATTCTAAATATTAGAACTACACTATACTTAATATTGCAAAAACAACACTTGCCAAAATAAGGATAACAGTTAAAACTATAAGTATCCATGCTGGTAGTTTTTGCCCTGTGCTTGCTTTTGTTTGAAAAGTAGAAATTTTGCTTTTTGGTATATTGGCCAAGCTCATAGTTGTAGCTAAATAATCATCTTTATTTTGAAATTGGTTTAGTTCCATAAAACCACTTCCTGGTACACTCAACGATGTAGCCCCCGCCCAATGCAAATTACCAGTTAAATCAATAGTGACACAATCCCCATACGGAGCCGAATCCAAAATAAACTGCTGAGGATTATTATTTATATCTTTTATAGATACTTGTATTTTTGTAGGGAAAACTACCGTACCATAAACAGTATTTTTTAACGTAGTAGTTTCCAAAATTTTAATATTACCTTTTTTAACCAAAGTTTTACCATCAACATATATCAAATAAGGAGCTGGAAATTCTGTATTGGCTTGTATTTTCAATGAAGGATCAGGATAAGCAGCTACCATATACTGTGCTTTTGGATTATCAACATGAATTGTGATCCACATATACCTTCTTGCTACCCCCTCTCCAACAACTGTGCTCAATAATTTTATAGCCAGCGGAGACTTAGCATCTGCTGACAACCACTGTCTGTCCATCCATCCATATCCACCTGTGATGTTTGAAACTATTACGTTGTTATTTATCGTCATGGTATTAATAGAAGCTATTAAATCTGGATATGACCAATAAAGAGTACCTGCTCCTGCTGCACAAGGACTGCAACCCCCTGGATTGTTAAGAGCCGGAGGATTAGAACCTTGTCGCAAACTACATATAGCTGAGAAGGGTTGTTGTTTATTGAAACTAGAGTTAACTGCGAAATTTAAATCAAAATTTTGCTTACCGTTTATCATGTTGCTTGTAAATATAATTCTACCCCAATTCCCAGAAGAGGTAAAGGTAAAGTTGTTTAAACCGTCAGCCTTGTAATTTCCGTCTGTTATAATCGGAGGACTATACTGCCAGGTACCCGCCCCATGACCTACTCCTAACGATATAGCATAAACAGTTGTTGATCCTAGCGGTAAATTAAATTTCTTGCGAATTTCCGGGGTTGACAAATCTATTCGTATGATATAAAACATAATATTACACAGTGGTTGTAAAAATGTTAAATACCCCCAATACCATCCTAAACTTCCTTGTTCAAATTGAAACAATAAAGTGTCTGATGTTGTTTTTAAAGGTAGAATTGTTCCAGTTCCTTGTCCATGGTTTGGAGCTAACAAAAAAGATGTGGCTAATTGCGCGTAATTCGTAGAAGATTTCACGGCATCTATGCAAAGTTGCATAGTATCACGGTTGTACGGTTTCAAAAATGAAGGAGTATTATTAATATCATTGAGCCTGTACAAAGAAACTTGTTTTAAAGTGTTAAGATCAGCTGTTTTTGTATTATAAGGAATTGTCGGCGCTGTGTAAGGAGTTACAAAGCTACTAAAAAGTATTATTGACATGACAAAAGCATAAATACCTATTATCATCAAAGAAAAAGCTTTTTCGTTCATTTTTGTTTATGACAAAAATGAAATTTTCTTTTTTACACACGTGACGGGAGCAATGTTTTTAATAGACAAAATACAAGAGCTAATGGAATATGACAGTGCTGGCGAAGAAAACCGATATGAAGCCCAAGTTCGCCACATTGAATGGTTAAATAAATGGCATGTTTTGGTGTATGAATATGGGTCTTTGATATGGGAAATTGAAGATATAAATGTTAAAATTTTGCAAAAATGCAAATCTATCAGAAATAACTGTAAAAATGCATGGTCAAAAGAGGTGGCTAAAAAATTCGGTGCTTTGATCAAAATAGTCAAAACTCTTGGCAAACTAAAAGAGTTTTTTGATGAAAAAGATGCGGAAAGTCTTCCGAAAAATTTATATTCTTTGGGTGTTTTAAATGACCCTACATATTTTTACAATGGTTTAGTAACGAGTAAAAAAGTCACCAAAATATCTTGCGGAGGTATGTTTACTATATTTATAAGCGAAAACAAGCTCTTTAGCATGGGAGATCCCGCATTTGGAAGATTGGGTAGAGATGACACTTCACCGGGGGTCGCGGAAGTTAACTTACAAGCCAATATAATTCCAAAGTATATCTCTGCTGGATATTCACATGCTTTTGCCATAAATACAATAGGAGAAATATACGGCTGGGGGTGTACTGATAACGGAAGATTAGGAATTTGTGAAAGAGATGTAAGCGAGTGGCATAGGTCAATGACTAGACCAATCAAAATACCAGTGTTTGAAATTTACGATAGCTTTCGAATTCCCGTGGGAAGGGAAATATTTTTTAAAACAATCTCAGCTGGTAGTGTTCATTCCTCCGCGATAAGTGTGGACAATACTTTATACACCTGGGGATCAGCGTGTTATACTGGTCATCCCCCTATTACGTCTCCGACGGGTCAACAATGTTTAATCCATGTATGGAGACCAACTATTTTAAAAGAATTAAAAGGTATTCAGATGAGACATGTTGATTGTCAACAGGGTGGGTACCATAATCTAGCCATATCTTATAGAGGAATTGTATGGTCGTGGGGTCACAATAGAGTTGGACAATGTGGGAGGTGTAATTTGCACAGAGAAATTTATGATTTACCATCTTTAGAATGTTTTCAGACATCCGGAGGAGATGCTGTAGACGCTAGAAGTGGAATTTCTTGGAATTATGCCGAAGAAGATTTTGCACTTATTCCCGAATACATTCTACCGGTTGGAGTTGTGCCGATTGGTAGAATAATTAAACATATTGAGGCGGGATGGGGACACAGCGCTTTTATCGATATAAATGGAAATTTGTTACTTTGTGGTAGAAATTGTAGCGGTCAACTAGGAGTAAATCCATTAGAATGTCCTAAAAACAACAGACAACATCCTTATTTAATGTCGCCAACCTTAATCCAAAATTTGTCAAACGTGCAAGATGTGTGTTTGAAAAGTGATGCCACTTTTGTGTTGGACGGACGAGGTATATTATATTCTTTTGGTAATAATGCTCGTCCTGGATACATGTCAGGTGGTGAAAACAATCAATTAGTATTAAATTTGTTGGATTCTGGGGATTTGCATTTACGTTACACTCCATTAGGAAGAATAACTGAAGAAATGACAGATTACAGAATTTTACCATGTGCTTGGCAAACGGTTAATGACACTTTTGAGGTTAATAGACTACCAAAACTTAACTTATTTGGCGGGGTATCCATTATGTATATTTTAGTATAAAACTTAATACTCATTTTTAGTATTAAGTTTATGTAAACAAAATGTCTTACATAAGAAACAACGAAGATGAAATAGCTTACAAATTACATAAAAAAATCTGCAAAGGTTTGAAAGTATCTATCACACGGCATATATCTAGTTTAATTTTCAACAATCACGATGGAGCAGTGATAATTCCTAACAAATTTCCGTATAAATGCGCAGAATTTTGCCGACACTATGTGCTTTGGATAAATCCCAAACATGAAAAATTTTGGAAAATCTCGCGAATAAATGTATTTATCGATAAATTTTTAAAGAGTCGAAACTTTGAGTTAGTAATACCAATTTTTATGAATACACCGGAAAATAGATCGGTTCAAGATATCAAACATTTTCATATTATTTGCTGTCGTAAAGATGTTTTTTGTTAAAATCCTTGATTTCGTCCAAAATATCTTTTTTAAATATCGCGCTGAATATAGTATATCCTAATATCTGACGAGCTGTCATTAATCCCGTTGCTAAAGCTGAGCAAATTCCAACCATTAATATGTCTTGTCCCGTTAAATATAAACCTCTGATTGTTGTTTCTGGTCTCAGAGCCCTAACATTAGACCATTTGGTAAATCTTTCACTTCCACATTTGAGACCATAAGAACAACCGAGAGGTGAGTTTAAATACGTTGAAGATGTGTAAGGAGTTCCAGCAATTGCTGCTATTTCGGAACGAAAGGTTTCGGGGTACAATTGGTAAAATACATTTTTTAGTATATTCATTTTGTCAATTTTAGCTGTTTCGTAAGTTGTACCGTGTTGCATTTGAAACCATTTACCTGGATTTGTTTCCGGAGAAAGTATGTGAACAGCTGTCACTGTTTCTCCCTTAACTTCTTGTTCGTCAAACGATATAAAAATATCGTTTTTGTCTTCTGAACGAATCCAAGCATTTCCTTGTGGTAAATTTAAAGTCTTTTTAGAACCTTTTAATCCGATAAAAACACTGAAATGTGATACGCTTAGTTTTTTATAACAGTTTTCTAATTGCGGTAAATTAACCATGCTAAGGGTGTTATAAACACCCACAGCTGATACAACTCTAGGAGATCTTATTAAAGTTTTGTCTTCTAGAACGATTCCGGCTGTGTGACCCTGTGAACAAACAATACTATGTACTTTAGCACACACCAAAATTTCCCCTTTAGCTGATTTAATAGTTTTGCAAATTTCTCTTACAGCATTCCTAGGAAATTTGATAGTACCTTCCATGTAATGCCTGGTAACGGCCGCGCCTATCATCGCTAAACAATCGTTTCTTTCCACTCCGTGATCTCCCTCTTGCATTGTCCAAGGTCCTTCGACAAATTCTACTTGACTTTTTGAGGTCATCCATTCGTCGTATGTTTTTGATGTATCAGGGTAAATACACCAGAAAACTATCCAAAGAAAATAAGCTATAAAATACGGCAATAACTTAAAATATACATACCATTTTAATCGATCAGCCATACTGATTACATCTTGGGGCCATACTCTCATTGTATGAAACCACATATGTTCTCCTTTCAATAACATATACTGCGTGTTTTGATATCCGTGTGTACTTTTTTCTATATGTTTTGGTTGGAAAAAGTTTTCAACTACTTTAGATCCACTGGGTTTAATGATTGCCTTTCCTCCGGTGATAAAATTCCATGTAGCCGTCATATCTTCATCTAAAACACCAATATAGTGATTACCAGTGTGAAAAGTTATACCTTTTTCTTTAAAAGTATGCAAACAACCACCGGGGCGATCATGAGCTTCGACAACTAACACTTTCATTCCTCTTCTTGCGAGAATTGCGGCGGTAGTTAGACCACTTATTCCGGAACCTACAACTATACAGTCCCATGTAGCTGTTGAGATTTTACGTTTAACAGAATTTAAATTCCATTTTTTGTACATTTTTTGTCGTAGTAAAAATTAAAACTAATTTCAATTTCGTGTGTTACAATAAATGAGCAATTGGAAAGCGCTAATTTTAATAAATTCGAGAGATCCCACAAGCAGAGCATCTTTGAAAAGAAAAATGGGATTGGAAGATAAAAATTGGAAAAAAGTAAACAAAGCTATTTCTGAATTAATGAAAGAAGGTAAACTTATACCTGTTGGTGCCAAGAAAGACTATGCTGGCCGATACAGAAGGTATAAATTATATACAGGGATTCCATCCCCTGTTGGTCTGCCTGTGTGGACTGGGAAATTTAAAACTACACCGGAGAACCATGCTATAGTTAAATTTTTAAAGAAAATGCTACGCGTGGATCCAAACAATCCAGCTGAAAATCCAGGAGCTAGAGCACCAAATTTTAAAAAGAAATTTGATTACTCACATTGGTTAAACTCCAGGAGAGCCGACAGAAAATTTACGGTGACCTACCAGGATATACAAGATGAAGTTGGAGGTGTTGCAAAACTAGTAAATTTTGAGGGCCAAATGGAAATACCATTAGTTTCCAAGAAAAACACAAAACTCTGGAAACACAAAGGCAGAGTCGAAATTGGAGCTACATATGCGGATAGAATGAAGTCGCGACGTGCAATTTGCAGAGAAGACAATAAAGTTTATGATGCAGACACAAAAAAATGTCGCCCGAGAAGATCCCCGCGGAGACGTTAACTAAATTATACCTCTGATTACCAAGTTAAGAAAAATGGCGAATGCCATTAATAAATATTCAGCAGTTGGCAGGTATTTTTTACAAATAGTGCAATGATGATAACCTCTGGCATGCATTTTAAATAAGCATCCTTTGTGAATAGGCATTTCACAATCACATGGACAATGCCAAGTAGTGGGTTCCATGCAAATAGTACAAATTTCGGTCATTTATCTAATAGATAAATGATTATGCTTGCTTTTTGCTTATTTAAAATATTAATCCATAGACAAAATGGAAAAATCCATGTCTATTAAGGAAATTAGAAAGTTAGCTAAATCTAACGGGATTGACCCGACAGGGATGTCTAGATCATCTTTGGTGCGAAGTTTGGCTAAACAACAAGGTAAAAAAGTTAGAAAAACTTCTCGCGTGGTTGGAGATTTAGGAATGAAAGGAAAAGAAGGTAAGGTGGTGGAAATAATTTCTCGTGGAAAAAGTTACGCGAAAAAAAATTTTAGAAAAAACAAAAGCAGCTCTAAGTTACATAAAGAGGTAGAAATGCAACAATTAGGAGCAAAGGCGGGTATATCACCTGAAATAAAAGAGTTTAATTTAAATGAAAAGTATATTATCATGGAAAAATTAGACAAAAATTTATATGATATGATGCTAAAAAAGCAAGGAAAACTTTCCCAAACTGTTCAAAAAGCATTGCTAAGAATTTTTAGGAAATTAGATAAAATTAAAGTTTTTCATAAAGATCCAAATCCTTTGAATTTTATGTTTTGTAAATCAAAACTT
>Ga0114925_10000607_pt1 | contig 16386 bp, 13 predicted proteins | sample SumtaG_2_FD_87287 | JGI IMG/M metagenome (GOLD analysis project Ga0114925, IMG submission 87287) | Deep subsurface microbial communities from Indian Ocean to uncover new lineages of life (NeLLi) - Sumatra_00607 metaG | ecosystem: Environmental > Aquatic > Marine > Oceanic > Sediment | place... | reverse complement strand
TCAACGCCGAGCGGAGTGACTGCCGTGACCTCTGTTCTCAGCTGCCCAATGGTATCATCTGCAATCTGATTTGTAACCGTAAAAATTGCTGTACCACCAGCAGGCAAACTCACAAATGTGTTCATTGCATCATCGTTGGTGCTACTGCCATTCAGTGAAACAGTTGATCCTGGAGAACCTTGCCCAGTCCATGAGGCTGATAACACGCCCTCGGGCAACGGTACAACCACCCGTGCATTCGTAGCGGCTTCAGACCCAAGATTCTGAACAATAATCGTGTCTACTTTGTCAGAACCCGGAACATACGTGTTTTGTCCACTGTGAATTGCAACTGACAAATCAACGTCGAATGCTAACCGTGGCTCAAGATTTTCAAATGATTGATGTGAAAATTGGGTGGAACGACGACGTCGCACAAACTGCTTCTGAAAAAAACGCTGGAATAGTTGCATCTGTGATTCCAAGCCAAAAAATCTGTGCACGTTCCCTGATTGGTGCAGAAAATGGTCTCTTTCTCTACGTTAAGATGTACCCCTTGGTTTGGTTCAGGTCAATTTTTTACAAAAAAAGTGGGCCGGCCGCCTAAAAAGACAACCGACCCACCTTATTTTTTAAAAACAACTAAATAGAAGTTTTATGCCACTTTAGCGGCAGCGACGACGCAGGCAGCCCTTTCGGCGGCAACCTTTGTTGCAACTGTCGTTACAGCCACTGTCACAGCTGTCGCAGCTATCACAGCTGTTGCAGCTATCGCCGCAGCAACCGTCGTTGCAGCTGTCACAAGGTACTTCAACCTGTACTGTGACACACTTTCTTACTGGCACTTCTTTAGTGACCTGAACTGGAACGCAGACCTCATATGTGCAGGTCTTTTCTTCCGGAACACAGTCATAAACAGTTACCGAGTACTTTACTTCTTTCTCCTGTGGAACCATAACCGTGTAGGAGACTTCCTTGGTCATAGTTTCAGGTACACACTTGCTAACCTGATACTCACGAGTGCGAGTCTCAGTTCGGCACTTCTGTACCTGAACAGTGCGAGTTCGCTCTTCTGGGACACACTTGGTGACACAGTAGGTACGAGTTCGCTCTTCTGGTCGGCACTTTTGTACCTGAACAGTGCGAGTTCGCTCTTCTGGGACACACTTGGTGACACAGTAGGTGCGGGTTCGCTCTTCTGTTCGGCACTTTTGTACCTGAACAGTGCGAGTTCGCTCTTCTGGAACACACTTGGTGACACAGTAGGTGCGAGTTCGCTCTTCTGGAACGTATTTCGTGACGCAGTAAGTACGAGTTCGCTCTTCTTCACGGCACTTCGGCACGCATACAGTGCGAGTTCGCTCTTCTGTTCGGCACTTTCGAACACAAACGGTGTAAGGAACTTCTTCGGTTACACAATCATATGTTGTGCACTGAACTTCTTTTTCCTCACATGTTGGAACCCAAACCCTTTTGCAACACATTTTTGGTGGGCAAGGATTGCCACACGCATCTGTGCCACAAGAAGGAATTTCGGTCATCTGGTTTTCCCAGTGACCACCACGAACCTGTACCGTCTTTGTTGAACAAACTGGAACTCGTTTCGTGACAGTGCGGGTTTTCTCGACCTGCTCTGTATAAGGAACTTGAACCGTGTATGTCTGCTCAACTTCTTCCGTGTAAGGAACCTTCACCGTATACGTGCAGGTCTTTTCTTCCTTCACAGGAACCATAACTGTGTAAGTTGCAGTCTTTTCTTCCTTTACAGGAACCATGACTGTGTACTTCTGTTCAACTTCTTCACAGTAAGGAACTTGAACTGTGTAAGTCGCAGTCTTTTCTTCCTTTACAGGAACCATGACTGTGTACTTCTGTTCAACTTCTTCACAGTAAGGAACTTGGACTTCGTAATCACAAGTCTTTGTTTCCATTACCTGACGGTTTACTGTGTATTCAACAGTCTTCGTACGAGTTTCTGGAACACACTCTGTTACAGTCCGAGTTCGCTCTTCAGTGCGAGGAACTCTTTTCATAACCGTGTACTTCTTTTCACGAGTCTCTTTTTGATACTCGGTGCATGTCACAGTTTTCATTTCTGTCACATATTGCCGTTGGCACACTGTCTTAGTGCCGCAGCTAGCACCGTCGTTGCAACTCTCACAATCAGCGGACGCAACAGAGCATGTCGCGAGGATTGCAATGGCTGGCAACATAGATGTGATAACTTTACGAAACACAAAAGCCTCCATTATTCAAGGGAAATTCAAACGTTTGGAACTTGAAACAAGGAACGACCGCCTGCCAAACGAAAGAATTCCCGGTGACAGACTGTGACAAAGGAGACCGAAAATTCACAATCACCCTGTCAAAATAGCTAGAATAAGCAGACTTTTTTGCCACGCAAGTGTGAGATGCGTTTTTTTTGGAATACCATCATCATTCATTACACAGACAAATGCTGTAGGGATTCGGTATTCCCAAATGTGACGATTACCATCGCTCTCATCAAAGCAAGATGTCCTCTGCATCTTAAAAATTTAATCGAATAACGGTAAAAACAGTTGTTTTTTCGCGTATTCGGTGATGAATACCTGTTCTTTTTCTCTTAAGAATTACAAATTCCCCCTCAAATTTTCATATATTTACGGTAATACGGGGACAAGGCCAACGAACGAATTGGAAATGTTTGCACGAAACATTCTCACAATCTCATTTGTTTGGGGAGGACTTATGGCTACCGTTTCACATCTTTTAGCCACGAAAAGTGGCTGCCATGTTTTCAGCGTCTCACCAGAAACAACTGTCTTTGACGCAACTCGACTGATGAACGCAGAGCATATTGGTGCTTTATTGGTTGTTCAAACATCACCTGCAGGCGATGAACTTGTTGGAATTTTTACCGAGCGTGATGTTCTCCGCCGGGTTGTAGCAGCGGGAAGACAGTCGGATTTCACCAGTGTTGGTGCGGTAATGACCCGAGATATCATCACGTGCTCGATTGACACCCAACTTGAAGAGATTGCTGAACTTATGAGGGTCGAACGAATTCGTCACCTTCCTGTTCTTGAAGGCAATCAACATATTGCGGGGCTTATCTCAATTGGTGATCTCAATGCTTATAAGGCTGGAAATTGTCAGTTAGCTCTTCAAGCAGCTGAGAACTACATCCAAGGACGTGTCTAGTAGCTGACAAAAGATCTTATTCTTTTAAGGGGATCACTATACTCGCAACGTCTGGTATACATCTTGAAGTTACGACAAGTCAGTCATCGTAAAAACTTCGCTTTTTCAATACCCAAATTTTTATCTTTTCGAAGTGCCAGCATTTTAGGGCTACCCTCTAAGATGTGAACACGACAGCTACTCACCTTGAAAGTACTTCCTATGAATCGTCGTATTGCTGCCATCTGCCTACTACTAGCCCCTTTGGGATCAACAGCTATCCGGGCTGATGTCGCGCTCAATAATTTATTTACCGATCACATGGTATTGCAACAAGGCATTCAAAATAAGATTTGGGGCAAGGCTGATCCTGGTGAAGAGATCTCTGTTTCCATAGCCGGTCAGAGTCATACAACAGTTGCCAAAAAAGATGGATCATGGTCAGTACAACTTGACTCCATTATTGAATACGGGGGGCCTCATACACTGACTGTGGAGGGAAATAACACGCAAAGATTTGAAGATGTTCTTATTGGAGAGGTCTGGGTCTGCTCTGGGCAATCGAATATGCAGTGGCCTGTTCGACAGGCCACTGACGCTGACCTTGCCATAGCGACTGCAGACTTGGGACAGATTCGACTAATTTCTGTTCCTCAGGTGGGTACGCAAGAACCTCAGTGGAACTTTAAAGGTGAATGGGCCGTTTGCTCTCCTGAAAATGTTGGTGATTTTTCTGCTGTTGGCTTCTTTTTCGGACGGCAACTCCACCAGACACTTCATGTCCCAGTTGGTCTCATCGATAATGCTTGGGGCGGAAGCGCTTGTGAAGCTTGGATTGACAGGAATCTCTTATCGTCTGACGACAGATTCAGTCCATTAATAGACCGATGGATCCAAACCGAGACTACGATGCCTGAGGCCGTAAAGGCTTATGAAAAGAGACTCGATGTTTGGAAACAAAAATCAGAAGAAGCAAAAGCTGAAAAAAAATCACCTCCGAGACGTCCTCGGCACCCCGAATCGCTGCTTACGGGTAACTCCCGACCAGGAAATATCTACTGTGGAGTACTCGCACCGACGATTGGCTACGGCATGCGAGGTGCCATCTGGTACCAGGGCGAGTCCAATGCAAGCCGGGCTGTTCAGTACCGCTCTCTTTTCCCATTTATGATTGACTCCTGGCGAAACGAGTGGGGGCTTGGCGACTTCCCTTTTTATTGGGTCCAACTTGCTGATTTCAGAGACGAGAAATCAGAACCTGCTGACAGTGAGTGGGCTGAACTTCGTGAAGCCCAAACAATGACACTCACCAAACTCAATAATACCGGTGAAGCCGTAATCATTGATCTCGGTGAAGGAAAGGACATTCATCCAAGAAATAAAATCGACGTTGCTAAGCGATTAGCTCGATTGGCACTGGCAGAAACTTACAAGCTACCTGGGATTCAGTGTCGGAGTCCCCTGTTTCAATCGATGCAGCAAAACGGCAATCGGCTGGTCCTTACCTTTGAACATGTAGAACCAAAGGCAAGTGGGTGGAGGCCTTTCGATGTTGGTGATCCCATCGGTTTTACAATTGCAGACTCAAGCCAGACATTCGTTCATGCTCAAGCTCGCATACTCGCTGATGGACGGATAGAAGTCTGGAGTGATACGGTGTCCGATCCGGTGGCCGTTCGTTACGCATGGGCCGACAACCCGATTTGCAACATGTATTCTTCCGCAGGATTACCAATGACACCCTTCAGAACCGATAACTTTCCCAGCATAACAGAGGGTCGCAACTAGACCGCTCCGCCCTGTAGATTTGGCACAAATACGATCTCTCGGGATACACTTAAACCTACTGGTTTGGCATCAAAATAATTAGACAAGTTGTGCATTTGTGACCAACTGCATAAATCTTTGTCCAAGGAGGGTTTTTATGAGCCGTGTTTTCAGTACAAGATCTTGGCGAAAAAAGAATCTCATATATGTTCTTGCTTCTTTGAGTCTTCTGGCAGGCTGCAGCCCGTCTGTCAATCAGCCAGTCAGCCAGTCACTTCCTTATGCTGACTCGATAACACCAAGCGGCTCCCCTACAACACATCAAGCCGCTCGACCAATCCCAGTTGTAATCAAGCCTGCCGTGCCTTTTCGCATGACTGAACTTCAAATTCAACGGTTCGGAAATGGTAACGACCAAAATGCTATCCTGCCAGTTTCTACTGAAACCCCAGCAGTACTCCCTCAGGGAACTTCATTTGAAAACCTGAAAAAAATTAAGAATGCAGTGACCGCAAATGTCTCAACAGAGATACAAAACACGTTTACCAATTACCTTGACGCCTTTAACCGTCATGATGCCATCGCACTCGCAGCTCATTGGGTACAGGATGGTGAGAACCTCGATCTCGACACCGGAAACCGCATTGTCGGACAACATGCTGTAAAACATGTGTTTGATCGACTCTTTGCACGTGATGACGGTGCTCGTATTGGTTTTCAAATTGATTCGATTCGCCCAATTCATGATGATGTTGCTGTCGTCGACGGCACATCACAAATGTCTTTCAACGATCAAAATTCTTGTCGGAGTCGTTTTTCTGCAGTGCTCGTCCGACACGAAGATCGATGGCTCATGGAATCTGTCCGCGAGTCTTCAGCATCTGCCGAACCGACAATTCATGACCGTCTCCAACAACTCGATTGGTTACGAGGCTTTTGGGAAGATATTAGTGATGGCATAACGGCCAGCCTTCAGTGCGAATGGAATGAACAGGGCACTTTTTTGATCCGCCGGTATCTCGTCACGAAAGAGATTGAGCCGCGGGGTGCCGAAGAACGACTTACTTTGGGAATACCAGCTCTTCTGCCCAATGAGGACACCTCCGACACACCTGACCGTTTGACTACTACCGAATACATAGGATGGAACCCCCAGCAAGGACAAATTTGCTCCTGGCTTTTTCGTTCCGACGGACAAATGGCTCGCTTTGCTTGGCAACGCAATGGTAACACCTGGTTACTTCAGTCGCTTTCTGATCGCAATAGTAATGAGATTCCTGCTCAGTACTCGCTCCATCGCGCAGGGGAAGATGAGCTGACTCTCGAACACCTATCAGGAAGTGATTGTGCATTAATACCCGAAGCTGATTTTCTGCGTACTGCCCGTCCCGTTGAAAACAGCATGACGAGTTTTTGAAGTGACGCGCTGTCGCACAGTTCAAATGCACACTTCAAAAACTTGAGATATCTGTAGCCTTTTGGCCTACCTTTAAATAGACACGCTTCACTTTCATGCCACCCCCTAACTCAAGTGCACTAGCTGAACAATGCTCCGTCCTACAAATTCGGGGTCCATTACTTGTTGTCGCAGTAAGCAGAACTGTCAGTGAACTCGCTCTTTCTTGGGAAGCTACATTGCAGTCTTTGGATATTCCTTATCGCGTGTTCGTCTTTTCCGAGCATTCATCTTATGAGATTAATGAAATCCTTACTGAAGCGATCGATTTTCGTGCAACGGCTATCGCCGTTGTCGGGAATCAATGCGTTCTCAACGTCGCAAAAGAAGCTGCTTCTCATGCTGACTTACCACTGGTAAGCGTGCTGTATGAGCCTCAGTAACAACAGGCTTTTTCGGATTTTTATTATCTGCGCGGGCATACGCCTTGATGACTTGCAGCATTCCATCGACTCGCGCGCGAATAGTCTCTGGTACAGCTTGCAGTGACTCTTCAGAAATAAGTAGCTCATCGAAAATACAAGTTTTGTTCAAAGAATACACTTGTAATCGAGTTTCATTACCTTGTGTTAAACGAATCGTACAATCTGGATCTTCTCTCAAAAGCACAATAGGTTCCAAACTTGCATTCCAATTTGTTGTATTCGTTTGGGAGGGTAGTCTCTTCTTCAAATGTGATGATTGCATACCGATATCATTTGATACACGAATGCTTTGGCCGTGACTGTCCGTGGTTCTCATCACTGACTCATGAACCTTCAATTCATGTAGGCTCTTTGGATCATTGCCTGATAGTGTTACCACTCTCCGTTCACCCGCACGAATAAAAATAACTTCTGGAGCTTTGTAAGGAGCACCTCGTGTCTGACGAAAGAATGAATCCAAAAGCAAAGAAAACTGTTCCGGTAATACAAGGTACTGTTCATTGAATTCAACAAGTATGTCATGCGGCTTTAAGCCGATACGCTCAGCCTCAGAATCTTGTTGAACACTATCAACGACAAGACCTTCATTATGATTGAGTACTAGCTGATGCCGTACGACTTCTGAGACGCGCGATAGTTCGGCTCCAAACTGTTTCAGTGATATTGATTGGCCAACTGGCTTCCCCACCTCAGCATAACGCTCATCATACGGTGGAAGAGGTTGAAGCGTTCGCTGTTCTTCACCTAAGACCTTTGAATCCCCAAAGACTCCGGTTGCTAAAACAGCAACTTTAGCTAATGCAAGAAACGCATATGAAGCCACGCTATACATATGCTCCGCAGGCTTTTGAGAAGCGATACAAGTCACGCCTGACCCCGCAAGTCGAAAAGTCACGAGCCGTTCGATTCTTGGCTCAAAATACCGACTGGTTGTGACATTTTTGCTGACTCAATACCAGACGTGTCGTCTCTGATACTCATGAAATATCTCGTTCATTTAGCCTGGGTAGTATGAAGAAAATGGGTCCCTCATGCAAAATTCGCTAGAGGCACTACACAGGCAATTAGAGATAAGCGTACCACCTGATGAAGGTTGATCACATAAACCGAGCTACTCCGGACGATTCATTTTTTCGGCACAGTCAATTTTTCTGTACTTGAATTCGCCGTTTAAAGGAAACTCCACATGACACATGCAATCAATCGTGTCTTTCCCGTCCTCATTCTCACTGGATACTCTGTTCTTTTTTCTGCATTCGCACTAGCCGCGGAGAACAACAGTCAGCAATCAGAAAAAAAACAGCCTCAGGCAACTACGACTCCGACAGCAAAACCAGTGGTGGAAAAGAAGCCGGTACTTCTTCCGGGAACCGGTGTACTCATAAAAAACGGCAAAGATACTTTTGAAGATGAGAACTGGAAATGGTATCACCGCCATCCAAAAAGTTCACGAGAACAAGATAAGCGTATGAGAAGCCCTCTCGGCAAAAGTAATAATGGATTATGGTTTGAAGGACCAAAGCGAGGTACTCCAGACGTTGTGAAGCGGGTAGAACTTCCTGCACCAGGGCTGGAAGGTAGTGAGCATGGCTTGCTTATTGCGACGTTACGAGCGGGAATTCCGGGACGACTTACCTATCGTATGATGCAGGATGATCTTATTTTTAATATGGCAAAAGCTGCTGGGCGAGGCATTTCTGTCGCCGACAATCCCAGCGTCGTGACTCGTGTCTATTTACCACCTTTTGCACAATGGGAACGACGCAATGGAGCGTCATTCGGCTTTCGCTGTGGATGCACGACCCACGCAATCATCACCGGTGAAGAACATCCTGACCGTGGTGAATTTGGTGTTGAAGAATACTGGCCCGGCATGTTTATCTGCTTTGTGCCTGGTGATGGCAAAGAGAAGAGTGATTCTGCATACCTGCGAGTAAGAGGTGATCGTCGTGGTCGCGGCATGCGTGGACCAACGATCTCAGAAACTGAACTCGGTTGGTGGACGCTTGGAATGAGTTTTTCACGTGATGGAAAAGTTCATTACTTCGCTAGTCAAGGCGTTGACGATCTGACTATGAAGGATCACCTCACAACTCAAAATCCTTATGGGTATCGCACAGAGTGGGTAAAAACATTTTTCTACAATGTCTGTAGTCAAGATGATGGCAAGACATGGAGCACGCCTTGGGTCATTGATGATCCAAAGACCTACTTTGTTAGACGGCAGAATATGGCTCGTTCGAATCGGAATACACAGCGGTAATCGCAGCCTGTATCGCCTTGGAAGTTTTTCCTACATCACCACCGCAACGTTCCAGTTCCCGGCTGGCAACATGGCAGTGGAAGCGGTGGCCTGCGAGGTCGACCTGGGGGGGCTCGACCTCGCGGCAAACCGTTTCAGCTAGAGGGCATCGCGGATGAAAACGACATCCTACTGGTGGCTGAGACGGACTTGGAACATCGCCAGTAAGTACAATTCTTTGCCGACGGCTCTTTACCTCAACGCTGGGAACTGCTGAGAAGAGGGCGAGCGTATATGGGTGTAGTGGTTGCTGACAGAGTTGATTAACTTCTGCAGATTCGACAATCTGACCAAGATACATAACCGCAACATTATCAGCGAGATACTCAACCACAGATAAATCATGAGAAATAAAAAGATAGGTTAAACCTAGTTCTTGTTTGAGTTCCTCCAGTAGATTTATTACCTGTGCTTGAATTGAAACATCTAAAGCGGAAACGGGTTCATCGAGTACAAGGAATTCCGGTTTCAGTACAAGTGACCGCGCGATAGCAATTCGTTGCCGCTGACCACCTGAAAACTCATGTGGGTATCGCTCAAGAACAGTAGCAGATAGCCCTGTCCGCTCCAGGGCTTGTTTCATTTGCTCCAGCCGATCTCTTTCGTCACCCATGCGATGAAGAATAAGGCCCTCTTCCAGAATTGATCGTATTTTCATCCGAGGGTTGAGCGAGCCGTACGGATCTTGAAAGACAATCTGCATGCGGCGGCGGAGCGATCTTAAATCACGTGTGTTTTCTTCCCTAACTGCACGACCGTCAAATGTAACTTCACCTTTTGTAGGTTCCACTAGCCGCAGAATACTGCGGCCAACGGTAGTCTTTCCGCAGCCACTTTCACCAACAAGGCCGAGTGTTTCACCCCTGGCGATATCGAATGTCACTCCATCGACTGCTTTCACTGAGCCCACCTGACGACGCAACAAGCCCTTCTTAATTGGGAAATGTGTCTTTAGATCCTTCACCCGAATCAACGGTGGGTTTGCCTGAGGACTTTGGTCACTCACGAGTCGATCTCCTCAGCAAAGTGACAGCGAACGAAGTGCCCGGAACTGACTTCACGAAGTGTTGGTGGCTCTGCATCACACCGTGGCTCTCTGACATAACTACAACGTGGATGGAATCGGCAACCGGATGGAAAATCTTGGGGCGCTGGAACCATTCCAGGTATTGTCGCCAGTGGTGATCTGTCGCGAGTATCGACATTTGGCCGAGCTTGAAGAAGGCCTTTCGTATACGGATGAAGCGGATGACTGAAGAGTTCAACGGCAGGTGCCTGCTCAACAATTCGGCCAGCGTTCATCACAGCAACGTCATCACATGTTTCCGCAACAACACCAAGATCATGCGTTATTAACAGAGTGGCTGTACCGAGACGTGACCGCAAGTCCTCAAGAAGCTCAAGTATCTGCGCTTGGATCGTTACGTCCAGGGCTGTTGTTGGCTCATCAGCAATGATTAGATCCGGTTCGCATGCAAGAGCGATTGCAATCATAACTCGTTGCCGCATACCTCCAGATAACTGATGAGGATATGCATCAAGCCGTTGCTCAGGATCAGCAACTCGAACAAGATGCAGCATTTCAAGGGCCCGCGACCGAGCCTCTGCACGACTCACTTTTTGATGCAACTGGACGACCTCGGCTATCTGGTCACCGACTGTAAAAACTGGATTGAGGCTGGTCATTGGCTCCTGAAAAATCATGCCGATGCAACCACCTCGCACTTTTCTCAATTGTTTTTCAGCCGCGGTTACGAGGTCAATGCTCTCACTCTCTGTAGTGAACGTAATTGAGCCTGATTCAATTCGACCGGGGGACGAAACAAGCCGTAATATGGACATGGCTGTCACACTTTTACCACAACCGCTTTCACCCACTAAGCCGAGTGTCCGCCCTCGTTTAATTGACAAGGAAACCCCATCAACAGCAGGGACTCTACCTTCCGACGTATGAAAGGCGGTCACCAAATTTTTTATTTCAAGTAGCTGAGCTGCCATTATTTCTTAGCCTCTCGCAACCTTGGGTCTGTCGCCTCCTGCAGCCCTTCACCAACAAGGTTGTAAGCAAGCACAGTGAAAAATATTCCTGTCCCCGGAAAAACAACAAGCCACCAAAGCTGAAGATTGCTACGGGCACTGTTCAAAACAGAGCCCCAACTTGCCGTCGGTGGTGGTGGGCCAAATCCAAGGAATGATAATGAGCCCTCTACTAAAATAGCTGAAGCAATTCCGAAAGTTATTGGCACTAAAACAGGCGCTAATGCATTAGGCAAGATATGTCGAAACATAATTCGCAGAGATCCAGCCCCTGTTGCACGAGCCGCCATCACAAATTCTGTTTGCCGAAGCCTGAGAAATTCAGCCCGTGTCAGCCGAGCGATTCCCGTCCAACCTGTGGCTCCGATAATTGCCATAGTCTTCCAGATAGTTGGCTTCTCAACAACAGCGATGAGAGCCAAGATCAATACCAATGTCGGAACACACATCACAATTTCTGTAAGCCGACTGGTTATCATATCGACCCAGCCACCGAAATAGCCGCCCAATGCACCAACAATGACACCAATAGAACCAGCCAGACCCATTGAGACAAATCCAACGAGCAATGCTATCGTCGTGCCATGAACCATTTTTGCAAAGATATCGACGCCGTATTGATCTGTACCAAATAAATTTAGTCGGTTTGGATATCCTTTGTCTCGAGAGGGGTTCTCACGACGACCTGGCCATTCATTCTCACGGACACGGCGGTATGGATCCTGAAAGACAAGTGGCCAAACAGCCCAACTCTCCGGATCTTTCTGCTTCAAGTTCTTTGGGTATGTTCCCCGAAATTTGTCTTTCGTAAATATCGGGGATTCCCAGCTACGGTTGAAATATCCGAGGCATGGAAAATAGATCTTGCCTTTATAACTACAGATCACTGGCTTTGTTCCTGCGATTGCAGGTGCAAAGAGCGCTACAATTGTCAGGAATAAAACAAAGCCGAGGGCTAACATTCCAATTGGTCTACGACGGTATCGTCGCCACGCATCGGACCAGAAACCTCTTGACGGATTTGTGGCATTTATCTCTGCAGTAACTTTCATTGGTTCTTGACTCATTTACTCCACCGTCACTCGGGGATCTACGATACTGTAGAGAAGATCTGCAAGTAATTGGCCTGCAAGTGTGAGTACGCTAAACATCAATGTGAGGCCCATAATGGTGGGATAGTCGCGTTCCCGAATACTTTCAAAAAAAAGGCGACCCATTCCCGGCCAAGTAAATATCTGTTCGATAATGACAGACCCACCGACAAGGGCTGGCAGTGACAGCCCAAGAAGAGTGACGAGCGGTATAAGTGTGTTTCGAAAGGCATGATGTACCAGGACTCTCCAAGGTCCTGCGCCTTTCGCACGAGCCGTACGAATAAAATCCTGGCGAACTACTTCTTCCAAATTTGCTTTGATAAACCGGCTATTATACGCAAGAACCACGTAAGTCTGACAAGTTATCGGCAGGATTGCATGCCATGCTATATCTACACAACGCGCGAAGAAAGGGGCATCACTCGGTAGATCACTCATGCCGAAGAGGGGTAGTTCCCAACGTGTGTCCCGCAACCAGACTGCGAAAATAACCTGAAGAAAAAGCGCAGCAACAAATGTTGGGAAAGAATACAGAGCGTAAAGTACCAGACCTGTAAAACGTTCATCAATGTGACCACCTCTGGCTGATGCATAGAGCCCCAACGGTATCGCTAGAAACCACGTTAATAGTAGTGCTGTTCCCGAAATTAAAACTGTTGGTCCAATTCGCTCACCAATGAGTTGCATCACCGGTTGCTTTCGCGTGATCGATCGACCCAGATCCCCTTGAGCCACTTTACTAATCCACTGCACGTATCCGACAGGCCAGGGTTTATCGAGCCCATAAATCTCAAGCATCCTCTGCTGATCTTCAGGGTTGAGTTTCCTACTCGGATCACTCTCACCAAGTTGTACGGTAAGTGGATTACCAGGCATTGACCTTGCCAAGCCGTATACCATGAGAGTGATAACGACGAGTGTTATGAGACCAAGCAATCCTCTTCGCAGTAAGTAAGAAGCCATCACTTACTCCTGCTGAGGCTTCCAAAGGCTGCCAAATCCTGGTGAGTAGTGGTATGGTCCACGTGGTGAAAATACATACCCACGGACATCTTTTGAGAATCCATAGAAACTGTTTCGCCAGTAAAGCCACGTATAAGGCTGGTCGTCATAAAGAATCTCCTGAATTCTCCCGTACTTTTCTGCTCGCTTACTCCGGTCGAATTCCTGCCTTCCTTCGGCGTAGAGGCGATCAACCTCTGGATTTGAATAATTACAAAAATTTCTCATTGCGCCAGTCTTCCAAAGATTTTCAGACGTATCCGGGTCTGTTCCTGACCCCCAACCACCGAGATATGCCTGAAATTTCCGATTGAGAGTCAGGTCTTGCAAGACGGTTGACTCCACTGGCCGTACATTCAGACGTATGCCAATCTGATCAAGGTTCTCTTTCAACAACGTACATATCGCTATTCGTAATGGTTGTTGATTCACGATGATTGAAAACTCAAAGGGAACGGTCCGTCCATCAATCTCTTTATCACGAACACCGTCATTATCACTATCAATCCAACCAGCTTCATCCAGCAAGGCCTCTGCTTTATCAAGGTCCTGCTTATAGGGATCAAGTTTTTTAGTCGATGCCATCCATGCACCTGGATAGAAGATCCCAGTGCAAGGGTCGTAGAGACTGTAGCAAAGTTCTTCAAGCATCTCATCATGATCAAAGGCATAACTCATCGCTCTTCGTACGCGACGATCACGAAAAAATATTGTTTCTATATTCCACCCGAAATGAAAACTCACCCACTCTGGGGCTGTTGCTTTGGTATTCCGCTCATAAAAATCTTTTCCAACCGTCTGCGTTGTCCACTGTTCCGGCTGCAAGATCATCTCATGAATTTCACCTTTTTTGAGGGCCAAAAGTGTTGTATTTGGATCCTCGATAATTCGAAAACGTACTTCTTCAAAATACGGTTGCTCGCGAACCTTCTTGCCCTGAACTGTTGACCAGTTCTCCCGACGTCTTAAGACGATTTGTTGTCCTCGTTTTCTCTCTACAATTTCATATGGACCACCACAAACTGGCGATTGCTCTAACTGAACATGTTCTGCTGAGTCCTTTAAGGTAGGATCGGCCTCCCATGTCTTTTCATAAATATGCTTTGGAAGGACTGGAAAATTAATGTTCCAGACGTTCGTTGCAAGCGCCTCTTTATGAAAGAACACAAGTGTTTGGTCATCATACGCTTCGACCCACCGTAGCTGGTCAGTACCACTGCGCACGGCAGGAACTGGAACGCGTGGATCCATGATAACCATGAAAGTAAAAGCAATATCGTGAGCTGTAATCGGCTTTCCATCACTCCAGACCAGATCGTCACGAAGAACAACCTTATCGAGCATTCTGTCTGTACTAGTCTGCCATGTCTCAACGGTTTCGCTGGTAGCAAATGGCTCAAGATCACGACCGAATGAAAACAAACCAAATCCCGTAAGCCCAAGAATGTCAAACTCCGCTGAGGTGCTGATCATAATTGGGTTTGTGCTACCGAGATCACCATTAACATGGCGATCGATGCGAGCTGAATAGTCTGCTTCATCCTCTGCTGGAAGCCTGCCAAGTGCAGAAAGAATTAAATCATTCGACTCTGTCGAGTTATTTGAGATCGCTAGTGCACTTTCTACCGAACCAAGCACTTTTTCTTTCGACTGTGATTCACGTAAAAGCACTAGACCATCACGCACCGGCCGATCAATCCAGTTTGCCTCTTTATCAAGATCAGCGAGTTTAGGCACGTCGAAAGGATCTAACGAATGCGACTCAACCACAGGGAGTGGTTCTTGCCTCACTTCTGGTGATGCTGTCAACTCTGAGGGTGGTGCCTGCTGGACAGACTTTGAACCACCACAACCAACACAAATAAAACTGAGCAGAAGGCAACAATAGATCACTAAAAATATACGATGTCGTGATGCGGCAGATTCACTGCCAACCACTTCTTGCATACGATATCTCCTTGCAGAACCTTTGGATAAGATTCGTCGTACTTAAAAGGACGATGCTACGGCGGAAAGCATTCTTGGGTCAACGTCCACTCAACTGGAACAACGCTTGGGCAAATTATGTCCCATTTTATCACGCTTTGTAGCGAGATATTGTTCATTATATTTATTTGGCAGAGGTTGGATCGGTACTTGATCAACCACTTCGAGATCAAACCCACCATAAATAAAGGCATCCGTTTTCTTGGGGTTGTTCGTCAAAAGCCGCACTTTGGACAGCCCGATATCTTTGAGCAACTGAATACCTATCCCGTAATCACGCGAATCTGCAGGAAACCCTAGAGCTAGGTTCGCCTCTACTGTATCGAGACCAGTATCCTGAAGGGCATAAGCACGGATTTTTTGAACAAGACCTATTCCTCGACCTTCCTGCGGAAGATACACCACTGCGCCAACTCCCTCTTCACTGATCATTCCCAAAGCCATATGAAGTTGATCACCGCAATCACATCGCAGACTATCGATTAAGTCACCAGTGAAGCAGGAGGAATGCAGCCGAACAAGTGGTGCCTCCGTTGCCTGAAGATCACCCATAGTAAACACAATTGGCTGCTGTGACTCATAGCGAACATTGTATCCCAGAATTCGAAAGTTCCCCCACTTCGTGGGAAGATCCGCCTCGGCAACTCGTTCCACCAACTTTTCTTTTGTCCGTCGGTAGCGAATCAATTCTTCAATTGAAATAATTTCCAAGCCATGTTGCTTCGCTAGTGTCTGTAACGCATCGCGGTCCGCTCTATTCCCATCCACATCAAGAATTTCACAGAGAACACCTGATGGCTGTTTGCCTGAAAGACGTGCAAGATCAATCGTTGCTTCAGTGTGTCCCGCTCGCCTGAGAACTCCACCCTCTTTGGCAATGAGGGGAAATAGATGTCCGGGACGGACAAAATCGTGCGGACTACTCTCAGGATCCAGTATCGCAGAAACAGCCTCGGCCCTTTCCGCTGCTGTGATGCCCGTGCGAGCCGACACATGATCAACAGGTATGGTGAATGCAGTACCTAATGGAGTTGAGTTCGACTCCACCATCATCGGCAGTTCAAGTCGACGCGCGACATCTGGTAGAACAGACATACACACCTGACCTCGACCATGAGTAATCATGAAATTAATGGACTCAGGTGTCGCATCTTCAGCGGCACAGATAAAGTCCCC
>Ga0114925_10000605_pt1 | contig 16396 bp, 18 predicted proteins | sample SumtaG_2_FD_87287 | JGI IMG/M metagenome (GOLD analysis project Ga0114925, IMG submission 87287) | Deep subsurface microbial communities from Indian Ocean to uncover new lineages of life (NeLLi) - Sumatra_00607 metaG | ecosystem: Environmental > Aquatic > Marine > Oceanic > Sediment | place... | reverse complement strand
TCATTTTATATCACTACTTCAAATATAATCTCATAATATTATACGATGAATTTAAAACTTATTATACTTTTATTGGCAATTATTGGAATGGAAACTGGCGCACAATATTTTTTACAAAAAACAACAAAGACAAACAAAAAAATTTTTTTAATGATTGGCGTCCTTATGTATGCAGCCGTGGGAGCAATTTATTATGCTATTTTAAATCAGGGCGATAAATTAGCAGTTGCTAATTCTTTTTGGAATGCGGGCACAGAGATCACTGTCGCTTTAGTTGGTTTTGCATTCTTTGGACAACATTTAACTGTGAAACAGGTAGTTGGGTTAGTTCTTGTTATTATTGGTGTTAATATTCTTGGTTGATTTTTTTTCATTTGGTTGATTTCCAAGTCCTATTATACGATCCGCGACCGTATCCGTGGTATCTGGTTGATAATTTACATAAAGTGTTAGTCGGGGGATTTCTTTGCAGGGCGTATTACCGTGCGGTAGCCCGCAGTTCCAGATTATAGCCTGTCCAAATTTTGAGGGGATATTTACTCGTTTTAGTCCGAGCTCTTTCATAATTTTCGGTGAAATTTTTTGAATTGTGCGCGTTTTGCCTGGCCAGCCTAGCTTATCTCCAATATTATCGTATTGGAGATGCGCTCCTTCGTAGCCGTACCAACCTGCTTCGCTATTATTTAGTCCTATTGTCATTTGTAGTCTTTGAAATCTACCATTTTTGGCAAATGGGTGGTATGCGACCGGATCGTCAGCATCTCGCATTTTTGGTGGATTATTTTTATTGGCTTCGATATAGCTCATGTCTGTATGCAGTTGCATGTCTTTGCTAGGCGGCAATTTTAAACCAAAACGGGTTAAATGGCGTTTAACCGGTTCGCCGTATAGCGATTTCATTAAGGGTCGCAGTTTTTCCCTCAGTTCATTTAGTCGCTCATGATAATATGTGCTTTTTTGACTTGTAGCTTGACCCATGCCGCAGTTAGTAGCGTTCGCCGGTACTCTTGTATTAATATATTCCCTACCATCTTTGCTTTTATGCCCGTACATTGCTTTGAACATTGGTGAGTCCTTACCTTGGCGAAAATAGGGGTTTTTCTCTAGTTTTTTAGTTAGGTCAATTTTGATATCTGCTAATTTTAACCCGCGGTCGGTAAAGTATTTGTAGTATTCGCTCATGCAAATTTCTTGCATTTCTTGAATTTCCTCGGCAGTATAAATTCCCAGTTTTATTAGGTCCAGTGTCATGTAGCCTTTATCTCTTAGGCTGATCATAGCATTGGTTATGTATTCTTTCATTGCGGATTGCTCCATAGTTGTGTGTTTTTACTATTATAAAAAGTTATCAATTTATTTCAATTTTTTATTATCTGATAATTATAACAATGACTCGTTTTGAAATAGGCACATCTGGGTATATTGGCTCTAAAAAAGATTGGTTGACCATGCCTTTCATCAATTGCCTTGAAATAAATTCCACCTTTTATAGACTTCCCAATGCAAAATCCATTAAAACTTATAATGAATTGTCCCTTTCTTCAGAACATAAGGGGCTCATTTACTCTGTTAAAGTATCCAAATTTATAACTCATATGAAAAGACTCAACAATTGTAAAGCTGCGTTCAACAAATTTTGGAACTCCGTAAAATTATTAAACAATCTTACAGTACTCCTCTTTCAAATGCCGCCATCTTTTAAGTATAATGAAGTTAATTTGGAGAGATTGAAAAATATCACATATCTTCCTTCAACTAATAATTTAGGTAAATCTATTAATATAGTCTTTGAATTTCGCGACCAGTCATGGTTTCGTAATGATATTGTCTCCCTCTTTAAAAAAAATAAATGGGTCATCGGCGGAACGTTAATTAATAAAAAATTAGGCACTTATTGGATGGGCACGATGCCCGCTGGATTACATCTACCAACCAAAACGACAAATTGTACTTATTTACGCATTCATGGTGGACGCGGGTACAGAGGTGGTTATGATAATAAAGAACTGCAAAAAATAAAACGACGTGTTCTTAAACAAAATACCGCACTAAATTACGTAATCTTCAATAATGTCTTTTTTGATAGCCGCAAGAAAACATGCAAATATAATAAGCGGAAAATTCGTTATGCTGCATTATGTAATGCATCAACATTTGGAAAAATGACTCGTAAGCAGCGTGGTGGACGCACTCCTAATTGGAAGGTTAAATACGACACGCCACCATTTCGTCTTCCACAGGAAGATCCCAAACATGAGCAAGAAAGAAACAGGGAGAAAGCTATGCAACTCTTTGACAAGAAAGAATATGTAAGGCGCCGCGATGCCCGGGAACGCGCGCGTAATAAGAGAACTCTCCCTCATAAAGTATTGGCGCATGCCTGGCATTCGGTCGTAGATGCACTCCCGCGTTCTAGAATATCCCGCCACCTAACAGATCGTCATTTGACGCCCGTACAGAGACAAGCTGCTATAAGTATAGAAAGAAGAAGAATGCTCCGAAACAAAGAGTATGTACCCTGGTTACCTAGAGAATATCAAACAGAGGAACGCGAAGGTTTACAAAGGATTCCGTCCCCCACGCCACAGGAAACATCCACGAGTGGAGGGAAAAGGAAAAGGACTCGTAGAAAAAAGCATAAGAAACGACGGGGGACACACAAGCATCATTAAACCGGTAAAATATCTATATCCGTACAATATACTACTTCTTGGGCTACAGGAATATCATCTGCTATTGGTTCAAATATCTCTACTGCTACATTAATTCTTTCATATCGTGGAGCATTTGCCATCGCTCTAGATGACACAAAAGCTAACTGTCCCGAATGCGATTGCGCAGGCGCCGTCATTTCATTTTTCTTCAACGAATGCCATATATTGGCATGGTTACAATGTAAACATAAATTGTTACAGTGTTTTTTGAATTTATAACATTTACATCCTTTAAATTCACAATGGTATCTTTTCGGCATTAATATAATTAAAAATATTATTCTTATATTAATACTTTCTTTGCGTGTATTACATTCTTAACTAACTGCTGTTTTTTTCTGCTCTTCTCTTAGCTCACGCCGTCTTTTTCTCCTCTTCGCCTGCCTTGTCTTTCGATCATCGCACTTGTCTCTGATCGTTTCTACTATTGCGAAGATCAGAATAAAGGGCAATCCAACGATAAGTAAGCAGCCTGGTCCATCTTGCGAGCGCCCCATTCGTGTCATTCTAGTCTTTGAAAAAAATAAGGCTATATTGGTACTGGATTCTCACTTCAATTTTTCAAAGAATCCTTAAAATCTTTTCATCCTTAATTCGCAATGGGTTAACACATACCGTTTCACGCGGCGAAATCCGCACCTTTTTCTTTAATTCTCTCCGTCTCACCTTACAAAGACAGAAGCAACAACTTGATACGCATATGCATAACAGTATTCCTATTATTATATTTCTAGTAACTTCATAATCCAGAATTTGATGCATACTATACCATATCATTATGGGTTTAAAATCATTATGTACAGTGTTAATTGGTCATGCGTTATAATTTCACTTAATAAAATTGAATAATTATCACTATTATTATTCTAATTTTAATACAATGCTTCTTCGTAGTGGTAAATTTAAGGAACTGATAGCCAAGTGCTATGTATGCAACGAATTCTATGGTAATAAAAAATACAAATATAAATGCTCGGCTTGCTATGGCGGAGTTAACATGCATTTATATCCTTGGAGAGATGAGGAGTTTCGTAATCGTGTAAATGAATGGGCAGCGGAAAAGATTACGATTTCAAATGTGGCTGGTGGTTTGCGAGCATTGAAACAAATTATAAGACGAGCATATGATGGCACACAAGGTAGATTATATAGATTTGTCATATGTAAAGATTTAATAACTAAAATTCAACAAAACTACAAAGAGCATGAGATGGAATTTTATATTTCCGCGAAAGATGGAGAAGAACTTTTGAAAAGAACGGGACAGGAGTATCCAGAAAAATTTCATCTTATTTGTCCACTGGTATTAGATTGGTGGAATATGAAAAATTATAGTTACAGTGCAGCTGCGTTGTGTTATTATGGACATTTTGGAGACGAAATGGATTTCTGCGAAAGAATTAAAAGTATACCTCCGCCACCACCTCATGAGTGCATGATAGGATCTTAAAATTGAAAGCGGAAATTATTAATTGAATAATTAATTACAAACATGACTTATGAATATTCGTTTTACGCGTTCAACTCTGCCTTGATTTACATCGGAACAGTTACTATGATTTTGGTAGGCGCAAATATGTGTGTTCAAAAAATTCAACAACGTTGTAATAGATATTTCGATAAGATTGGGATGAAATAGCATTAGATGATGCTCTGATAATAAATAAAAACCTATTAAAGGCGATTAAGTTATTTATGGTAATGGAAGACGTAGATTTTTATAGAAGTTACCACACTGACCCAGTTAACAAAATGATTCATCTTTTTTGTATTCCTTTAATCGTTCTAACTACCATTAATTTTCTCAGTTTTTTTACAATTCATACTGTAATTCCTTATATCGATATTAGATATAAGGACCGTCACATTTATAGGACAACATTTTGCATAAGAGGTAATTTACTACACAATCTATACCTCAGCTACTATTTTATAACATGGGGATGGGGGATAGGAACTCTTATGCATTTTTATATTTATATTTTGGAGGATATTGGGAAGCGTTGGAGAGAAAAGGATAAAAAATGGCTATTTCATAATACTATCGTTTTTCTTGCCGCATGGATATTCCAGTTTATAGGACACGCTATTGAAGGAAACCGCCCAGCATTGTTAACATCGCTTCACCAATCAGTATTTCAAGCACCTTTGTTTACCCTAGAATATATCTATCCGCCGCTTCTCCAGAACTAACAGAGCGATTTTTATATGGTTCTGCCTCCTCGTAAAATTCCATTTTTGATTCCAAATCAACACCAAAATCTACTTGGTGTTGATCATTCAGTGTTGTATATAATTTATATAAAGCATCCAAATCTCCAACAAAGAACGGCGGATTCTCCTCATATAAAAGTTTGAAATATGGTTCATCTCCTTCGCCGTACATCGTACGGAACATCTGTCTATATGTTGGATCAATAATAATTTCCTTATGCTTTAAGAACATGTGATCTTCAAAGTATTTACCTCGCCCCTTACCATGGACGTATTTAGTAATTGGAATGCTCAATGAATCATAAACTAAATGCGACATGGCGCCGCAAAGTAGATATCCCTCATATGTTTTGGGACTTTTCTCTCCATGAATTCTGTATCTCTTGGAATTGTAAAGTTGATTAATTTTTCCATCCACTAGTGTTGGTAGTCTGCGCAAAGCACTATTATACAACGTATTCACTCTCCACGTTAATCGCGGAATCATCGTCTGTTTTGATAGGTAAATTACCTTGTATTCTCAATAGATTCTTCAATTTTTTCTCTAGTATACCAATGGTACGATATAAAGTCATACGGAGGACCGTTCCCTTTATCTTTTTCCCAATTACACCACTTTAATTCTCTATACTTTATTTTGTCCGTATGAAATTTTAACATATAATTGAAATATAACTCATATTCCGATGCACCTCCTGGTTTACCCTTCCATTCATCCGATACCAACTTTAAAAAACTATTATAAAATGTATCCTTTAACTCCTCTTCAACCCGTTTTATTAGTTCCGTCACATAGTTAGTCTCAAACATCATGTGATGGCAGATGCCGGATTGCCTTACTATTTTTGTTAAATTTGGATTTAATCTTCTCATATGATCAAAATAAGGTTTATGATACTCGGAACCATGCATATATAAACATTTACCATCTTCTATAAATCTCACTGGTCTTAAAAAAAATGTATCACAATCTATGACCAGATATCTGTTCAAAATACCCGATATAACCGTACCCGCATATAATTTTAATAATTGTTGTAAATACCATCCGTTGGAATCCGTTTTACCATGTAACTTATCTACAGTATCAATGGTGAAAGGGTAACTCTTCTCGTCAATGGTCGTGCATCCTTCCATTCGTATATTGGGATCGGCACATACTAAAAATATCTTTCTATATCCGATAATGTTTTTTCTTGTATATGATAATTGCTTCTCTAAAATATCTTTATCGCGCGGACCAACTGCTATGACGATATCGAACCTATCCATTTAATAAATCAATATTTATTAAATGCAATCATATAACGTATTATTTTTTCGCACCGTTCAATATTTTACTGACATTTTCCAGATCTTCATACATTCTGTCAACGCAAAAGTTGATATTTTTAATATATAATGGCACGATTGTTGCAAATGTAGCATCACCTGACTGCATATGATCCAGTATTTCCTTCAGCTTTTCATCCGTTTCTTTATCCCTTCCTGCTGCACCCAACTGTTTGCATTTTTCAAAAGTATATTTTATAAGATTATAGAAATCGGTAGGGTTGAAAGCCTTGTTTCTTATCATTTGATCAAATAACTCTATATCCATAGATTCTTCAATCTCCACTCTTAAAGCCGATCCAGTTTTTAGAATTTTTGTAAGTTTGTCCCGAACTTCCGTGTATAAACGAACTAACCATTCATAATCGGGCGGATCGCTCTCTACTCGTTGTTTAAGAAGATCAAAAAAAGCTTTTCTAGCCATGATTGTCCACTGTTCTTTCATCCGCTTTAAAGCTGCCTCTTCTTTTAGTTTTTGTGCCTCGGCATCCGTCTCCCTTGTAGCTTCCGACATTTACTATTAAATAGTATTTTTTGTTTAAATAATATTTAACGATGTCTTTTTGTTCGTCTTCCTTTTCTCCGAATTTTCCTACGTTTACGCGTTTTTTTTCTTCGCCGACGTTTACGTGTTCTTCTTCTGCCGCCCGCGCCGCCCCAGAATTCAGGATTTTCCACTGCTAATAATAATGATTGACGAAGTTGTCCGCCCAGGGAAGCTACTTTTTGTAGCGACGTGCCATCTTCCGCTTCGGGTATTTTACCATATTTAATGTCGTGTTTTTCCCTTATTGTTTTATTTTTGGGATGCCCACGCCGTCCCACGGGTACCGACCACTCGCGCGCTTTAAACATGCTATGGGGACCCCTAATTCTAACCGTTCCGATTTCTTCCCCATCGTCATTATCGTTAAAACGCATTGTTATCTCAAAATCCTTCGCTCTGTGTCCCTTTCTCTTAGATATTGGAACAGCATGGATATGTAAACCTGAAACATCCCCCCACCGGCTTGGACCTTTGATAGTAACCCCTTCTTCTGTTTCAAACTTATCTATGGCAGCTAATAATTCTTTTAATGGCGCGCCCGCATCCTTTCTGGGTATATCAATTAATAATCCCTCCCTATCATCTGCCAACCTTGCCCTTGGATTTACAACATGAGGTGAATTCATAACCGCCGCGCGCAGATCTGCGCGGTTCGCTGGCATATGCGCAGCCACTCTTTGTTTATATATCTCCGCTATTCGTGGCAAACGATTTTTCCGATGAATGTCATTTATTGTCGTCTGGATTTTTCTAAAATCTTTCATTGGAGGATACTCTTTTCCCGCTACATGCCACGCATTTTCCTGCTCTTTTTTATATTGTTGATCCGCTAATTCTAATTCTTCTAACAATTTTTCATAATCATCTTTTGTTATAGTTGCGGGATTTCCTACCGTAGCCAATGCTTCTTTCACCATCCTTTCTGACTCTTTATGTAGTGGTTCCACTGCCGCATCCGCCGTCACCACGCCCAGAGAAGCATCATCCGCTATCGCATCCGCTATCGCATCCGCCATCGCAACAGATGGTGATATTTTGAGTTTTGGCGATAAGCTCTTTTCAGACACTTTCTTTGCCAGGGGCGACATCTTCTTTGTTTTCGCCTTCGCCTTCTTCTTTTTATTCTTCTTTTTCTTCTTTACGGTCTTGGATTTCCCACTGGATATTCCTTCATTGTCTTCAAGTCCGAATTGTGCCATAATTGCATCAATATCCTCCTCTTCTTTTTTGGACATTTATATTATATATAGATAATATAATGATCGATGTTTGTCTAATTTCACCTTATTTAGCCTATGGTATGGCATTATATTGTATAGCCTCTGCATACTATTTGATTAGAACCAGAAGCATTGGGACCCCCTTTAGAGATTCCTTGACAGCTAAACAATTAAAAATTAAAGCCGCCTCGGCTGACGTGAGGAGGAATATTTTCTACCAAGGAGTTGCCGGCGGATTCGCCGTATTACTATTATTTCGCCCCTTCGCATCCTGTTAATTTATCTTAACGCATTCTTCTCGTCCGTCTTTTTCGCCGGCGTAAACTCTTTCTCCCCCTTTTCCGCTTCCTTCTATTTCTTTTCCGCCGCGTTTTCTTTCTCCCGCCGTGCGGAACAGGTACGTTCCACTTACGAGACATCTCTAACTCCTTACGACACGTCTCCAACTCCTCGCTAAGTCGTGCATTTTCCTTCTCCAATTCTTGGAATCTTCTAATAGAAATAGAAAACCTGGGTCCAGATGCAGATTTCATCATATATAATATGAATATATTATATATGTGTACTGGTATACTTATTAAAACAAAAAACGGTAAATTTATTTTTGGAAGAACGCTTGAATTTGGATTAAATATAGTATGGAAATCAATTCGAACGCGGCATTTAAAAGCTACGATTGGCAATTTCGGTAAAGCAGGTTGGTATATATCCGATGGATTAAATAAACACGGACTATTTGTCGCTACCTTCTTTTTTCCGCATAATGTATCCGAATATAATACTAAAAATGAACCTAATATGATAAATCTTGAAACCCTCAATCTTAATCAGTATCTATTAAAAAATTATAAAAATGTTAGTGAAGTTAAAAATATTGCAAATCGTATGAATATACGTATGTCAGTACTGGGAAAACAAAATTTTAGTACACATTGGTTTGTTTGCGACAAACGTGGTAACTGTATTATTTTAGAGGTTAAAAATAAAAAATTAATGGTGTACAAAAATAAATATGGGGTTTTAACCAATAGCCCCGAATTTCCAGAACACGTAAAACAAGTTAAAAAATATAGCTATTTGTCGCCTTATACAAAACCACATAGCCTGTCACAAGGTACCGGCGCCATGGGCATTCCCGGTGATTCTTCCAGTCAGAGTCGCTTTATTAGAAGTGCCTTCTACAGAAAAAATCACCCTCATCCTTCAAACTGTAAGACAGGAATCACTTCTGTGTTAAGGGTTCTTCATAATTTTGATATACCATTAGGATCGGTTGAAGATAAGAAAACCGGCGCTCCTGAAGTTACGGAATACACCGTCGCCTATTGTCTTAATAATTTTTCAGTTAAATATGCACCATATGGTTATGTTCAAAAAAATAAAAAATGGGTTTCAACAGATAAACCTGTTAAAAAAGCTACACGTGCAATAACAAAGCGCGTTATTAAAACAGCGCGGAAAAATAAAACACGGCGTAACAACTAGCCTTCTTTCTCTGCATATGTCTTTTTTAGACGCGAAGCGGCAAAATGCAGTAATTCTGTTGTTTCTGGCAACCCTATACAAGAATCTGTTATACTAACTCCGTACTTCAGATTTTTAGGATCTATCAATTTCTGATTACCTTCATGTATATTTGATTCTATCATTACTCCCATAATAGGTGCTCCCGTCGCCATTTTATCCAGCACATTTCGCAATACTCCCGCTTGATTTCTGTAATCCTTCTTTGAGTTTCCATGAGAACAATCTATCATCATAACCCCTGGTAATTCTTTTTCATTCAACAAATTAAGCATATTAGTAACATCATTTAATGAATAATTTGGACCCGTGCTCCCTCCGCGCAATATAGTATGACATGAAGCGTTTCCTTTGGTTTTACAAATTGCAGGCTCTCCTGTATCTGTAATGCCCATGAAACAATGTTCATATTTTGCCGATAATACCGCATCCCGTGCTATCTTTTTATTTCCATCTGTGCCATTTTTAAAACCAACTGGCATGGATAAACCCGAAACCATCTGTCTATGAACTTGACTTTCTGTCGTCCGAGCACCAACGGCAGCCCAGGAAATTAAATCAGAAATATACTGAGGTGTGATAGTATCCAATACCTCATAAGCACATGGTAAACCAATGGAGTTAAGTTGTAACAGTAATTTTCTCGCCCTTTTCAATCCTTCATTCACACTACAGGTCCCATCTAGATATGGATCATTGATCAACCCCTTCCAACCAATGGTCGTTCTTGGTTTTTCGAAATAAACGCGCATCACAACTAAGATAGTATCTTTTACTGCATCTGCTAGTGATTTTAATTTTAATCCATATTCGTATGCTTGTTCTATATTGTGTATAGAACATGGACCAACAATAAATAACTTTTTATTTGATTTTCCATTAATTATATCAGAAATTTCATCTCGCGTTTGAGTAACCAATTCATGGATTGCTGCACCGGCAGGTAATTGCTTATTTAATACGTCAGGTCTTATAAGTGGCTCAAAAGAAGATATGTTTATATTTTCCATTTATATAGACATAGCATTAGATATATTTAAATCGGTTATAAAAATTTTTATTCATTATTGATCGTTATTAATTATACATCTCCAACAGCAGCAGCTCATTAATCTCAATTCAAATATTCCGAGCAATAATGGTACCCAGAACCATCTTGAATCACTAATCGGTGAAGTAGCATTAACCATTAATAATGTCAATACGCCTACTGCATAAGCCACAACCAATCCACTAACACATAGTGAGATGACATCAATCATGTTTTTCAAGGGAATACAGTAGTCCACCATACGTGGTGTCCAATTATATACTACTTCTACTTCCTCTGGCTGACGTTCAGCGGGAGATTTAGATTTTGTAATAGGTACGATAGAATTTGAGGATATCACGCCATCAATCCAATCTTCCTGGCGACAGACTGGACACGAATCCGTTAATCCATTTTCGCAGAGAGAAGGCACGCACTTAACACAAATATTTCCTTCAACGCAAAATTTACATTTTATTCCTGGTTTTATTTCTTGGTAGCAAATACAACAGGTCGGATGCTCCGCTGTTGTAAATGCTTGACGTAATCTTGAAATTATTGAATTCATTTGTTCATGTGAAATACTTATTCAATGTAATAATATATTAACTTCAATTTTATTCAAACTCAATTCCCTCACTCTCCAAATCAACCTTTAAATTTTTCCAATTATTTTCTACTTCATTTATCAATTCAACCCCAAACTTATACCGTTCCATTTCTTCCAAACTCATGATTATTTTTGTGTGGTCATATGTCAGTTCGGTAAGAATTTCGTTTATAATCGTCTTATCTTTATTCAACGCTTTAACCAACCATCTTTCTCTTTTTCCAATTATATCCAATCTTTTACCAATATCTCCCTCATCTATACTTACCAAATACTGAGACGAAAACTGATCTTCCAATCCAACTAATACATTTCTACAATTAAAATCACTACACCTGAAAATTCCCCGAAATACCCCAATCTTAGCAAATTCCTTCAAATGTCTTCTACATTCTCCATTTTGAAATGAATGTTTTATAACACTTATTTCCATCGGAACTTTCCAATTACAATGCGTAATTTTATTCATCACACAATAAACAACGGGTTCGTCATTTTTATTAATTAACACTTTTTGCCAATTATCCACCCAACTCTTTTTACTTTTATCTATTTTTTCAATTCTAAAATTACTCAAAATCCTCTCCATTCCTATTTTTCTTAATCCAAAATGTTCTTTACACGCATCTAACACACAATAATCTCTATTATAAAACATACTTTTTCTACTTTCTTTCCAAATCTTGCCTTCATATTCAAAACACATCACTTTATTTCCACAAGTTTGCTCACCGCATAATGTAATTTTGTCCTTTTGAATATTTAACCCATCTACAAATTCCAAATCTTTTTCCAAATCATTAAAATCAGGCTTTCCTCTCATTTTCTTTATCATTTTATATTTTGCCGCTCTTATTTTTTCCCGTTCTGTCTTCTCTTTTTTCACGGGAGTTTTCTTCTTCGTTTCTTCCACCTTACTCTCTTGCTTTTTCTCCTCCGCTTCAGCTTTACTTTCCTCTTTCCCCGCTTTTTTCATCGCAAGCTTCTTTTTTGCCGCCATCTTAGCTGCATAACATTCCAACTTTCCCTCATTATAGCTTTCTCGCCACTCGTCAATTAAATATTCTTTATCTTCATTCAGAACAACAGCCCCTTCTGCCATAAAATTTATTGCATTTTTTCCTAATTTCCTACCCAAACTGGTGTGCATATCAATAACATAATCATCCATTACTAACTTTTTCCTATTTCTATAAATACTTTCAATGTCGGTTTCATCTGCAACAGGCACTTCTTTCAATAAATTCGGATCCCATACTATATTATTACGCTCTAAACACAAATCTACCGCGGCAGTCAAGAAAATACATCTTTCTTTTCTATTCTTATTATTAAATTCTTGCAGTCTATAATCTACACATTTCTTTAAATACACATTACCGAATACCCTACTATATAAGAACTCCCAAATCATATAAATATTTTCTTTCCTTTTAAATCTTTTGACCTCACCTTGTCGCTTTCCATCATAAATTTTAAACAACCAATAAAAGCAATTTCTATCGTTTTTATCGAAATAAGTTCGGAAATTCCGAAAATACCACATATCTATATCCTCGCCTTCTTTCCTTTCTTCCAATACTTCCGGTCTTTTTACCTTTTTCTTCATCGCAAAGCAATAATACGCCCTAATATCACTATTTCTCCGCAACAATTTAGCCTTACATAAAATCTTACATATTTTAATTAAACTCAAAATATCATTCCGATCACTTGCTTCAAAATTTTTCATCAAATCTCGGATTATAAGATATTTATCCCATTCAGCAAATAACAGTTCTTCATCTAGCATTATTACAAGCCTATTTATGAGATTTGTAATTATACCCTTGGTCGCGCGCAACTCTTGCGGCGTCTTAGCAAATACTTTAAATAAATATATTTCTCCCAAACACCACAACATTTTCGCCTCTTCTCTCCGTCGCAGATATTTTTGCAGCCCACTCTTCAATATATCTAGTTTATACCCATAGTAACTACGGCTACTGAAACAGGTGCGATACGCGAGGGCACTTTCTTTTGGTCGGTTCATTAGTAATTCTTGTATTGCGATCATCTATAAATTCAGATGGTTATAAGTATATTTAATTCAATTTTATTTAATGGGTTCAAATATTTTATAAACAAATATTTGTATAAAATATATGGATAATAAGGGAGCTGTCGTTACGGGTACTGCTATTTTAGGCGTCGCCGGAGTGGTTCTGGCGTATTATGGATATAATCATATGAATGAGGATAATAATGACGATTCGGAGGATAATTCTCCTACAAAAGATTCGGCGGTTGCTACAACAACAGAGTTAAGGAAACTTGCGGAAGAACGTAAAAATGCAGAGGCAGCAAAGAATAAGCAGGAAGATACCATAAAAGCTAATGTTGAATTAGCTATCAAAGAGCTGGCTGATAAAAAGGAAGCTGATAAAAAGGCGACTGTTAAAGAGCCGTCAAATGATAATGAAAATGTTAAACTTGAGGAACCGGAAATTAAAACATCTAAAGTGAAAACTGATTCCGAAAAATGGAAGAATTACTGGCAAGATCAATATGCAAGCGGCAACCTTGAAGCAGCTGATTATAACTAAATTATATGCTATATATATATGTCCTGCTTTACAAATTCACAATTAGATGTAGATGGTATTACCCTTTTATATTTAATAATGATACTCATAAATGTAGTTATATTATCATTCATGGCGCTTACAACTGAGTCCTTTGAAACCTATCAGAATTCATCACTAGTTAATGGATTTAGGGGCTAATTATATTATCTTATTTGCTATATATATATCATATCAAATGGGATTCATTCAGATATTATGTATTATATGTGTAGTTATAATTTTGTTTGCCGCGCTATACGTTCTTTCAATACGAAGAGAGCCTATGAACTTGCGCCAAGAGTGGAAAGACCTTGATAATGATAAACAAATAAGAACCGTTCATGGTATAAACAATGACTTGTTGCTACAAATGCCATCATATTTTGATCTTGTCGGATTACCTCTAGAGAATAATAATATGATGAGTTGGCTTGGACTACAGGATCCTGCCGACTTTAATTTTATTCAACCGAATTTATCCAGTAATATATCGTCAGGTACATTACAACAGAATCGGGCGGTAGGAGAGCTTCAAAGGAAGATGGGTTATATGGCACAGCAAGATAGAGATAAAGAAGCAGAGCATCAAGAACAAATCACACATGACGACGAGGCTGCCGCTGCCGCTGCTGCCCAAAAAATCCACACGTTACCCCCGCCTTCTGGAACACTTCGACCACCGGGTTGTAGTACATCATACACGACAACGTGTTTGAGTCAATATTTAGAACCACTATATAATGCAGCTGATGAAAGCGAGATATGTGGCGACGATCCAGACTGTCGCGCCGCTTGGTCTAGAGGATGGGACACGACAACAAAGAGTGGTGCAAAGGGATTCTGGAATTGGTGTTCAAAGCGCGGTAGTTGTCTGGAAAAAATGGCAAATGCAGCAAAAGAACATCATGTACCCGGCACATATCCGCCTCCTTGTGGAGGTTCTAACTGCAATTCACAACAACTCTGTAAAATAGTTGGCGGATGTACATATCCAACACATAGTGATGTAAAATCAACAAAGCAAACTACCGTTAAACCTGTTAAAAAACCTGTTAAAAAACCTGTTAAAAAACCCGTTAAAAAGCCCACCAAAGAAGATCCCAAGTCCAAAAAAGTAAAAAAGAGCAAACCTACTAAAAATTTACGGGGGAGAACTGATATGCGACAAGGTGATATATTAAATCCAGAATTAGCTGCAAACTTGGCTGGAACAGGTGATTTTGACGATGACCTATATGGTATAGGATATTGGAACTTGCCTTATATGCCAAAAGTGGCTAGCAGTAGTTACTATTCGCCGCCATCAGGACCGCCAGATGCTGGATCTGGCGTAAGTTTCACGAGTAGTGGGACAACATCAACACCTACGCAGCCAACCGCGGCGCCACCATCAGATCCGACAGACGACAGTGGAGGCGACGACCCTTTTGCCCCTGATGGCGGAGGCGGTGACTTCGGTCCTACAGGGGGAGATGATGGTCCTACAGGAGGCGGCGGCGGGGGCTTCCCTACAGGAGGCGGCGGCGGGGGCTTCCCTACAGGAGGCGGCGGAGACTTTCCTCACCACCATCGGCGGCAGCGCAAACACGGCGACAACCCTTTTGCAAGTTTATTTAAAGATTTTCGCCGTTTGTAACAGCACTCTTGATTTTTGCTATTTGAAAAAAGCGCTTATACTTCTTTTTACCTTCCTTAGTGTATCCATCTGATCGTCTTATAGGCTTCATAATATAATTATGAACACGTAAAATTTGTCTCACTAGATTTAATAGTGGCCATTTTTGATCCTTCTCTGCAGTTTTCTGCAAACACGTTAAACTAGAGCTACTATACTTCTTCCTCAACTCTACAATATCGTCCTTTACATTATCATAAACCTCCTTGGAGAGAAATATATCACGCGGCATCATATGACCTTCCAATTGTCCCCCTTCAGGAACAGCTAGATTGCATTTCTTTAAAAAATTAATTATATTGTCATCCATATAATTAATTATCTACTGTTTTTTTTATATCATTCTAAATGCAATTAACTAGAAACTTAGTTACTCTCTAATCAATAAGACCATCAATCAGACCGCCATCTGCATTGCGTTTAAACCCATTTGTAGTCACCAAACCGTTATCATAACCATTAAGATTCTTCAAATCATCTATAATTTTATCACCAAAATAATCATGACCGATTACCTTACCGCGAAGACCATGTCCCAGTGTGGCAACCTGAATCATATTTACCATTAGTGTTGAACTACGGTTAGTCAACACAACATCATACACATAATCGCAATACTTTTTGGTTTTGGGTCTTTTCATATCCGCTGGAAACCGCCACTCCTTCAACGCCACTGCCGTACCATCCAGAAAGGGTCCAACTAATACAGGGTGCCATTCAGTAATAAGTAGACCATTATCAAATATACAGAATTCTGCATATGAAGCGCCATTTTCTTCTGCGGTACATCGCGTCCGAACTAAACATTCAACGGTATCAACGGTCTTGAATTCAACCCCATGCATTGAGGTAATTACCTTGTCACCTTTCTTCAGATTACGAACCTTTGTAGGAAAGGGTCGCTGTGTTGGATCATTTGGTTGT
>Ga0114925_10000604_pt1 | contig 16401 bp, 8 predicted proteins | sample SumtaG_2_FD_87287 | JGI IMG/M metagenome (GOLD analysis project Ga0114925, IMG submission 87287) | Deep subsurface microbial communities from Indian Ocean to uncover new lineages of life (NeLLi) - Sumatra_00607 metaG | ecosystem: Environmental > Aquatic > Marine > Oceanic > Sediment | place... | reverse complement strand
CTCTGACAATAAGCATGGGAACAACTTATCTTGAACAAATTATTGGTATTACATTTGATGTTGGCGATAAAATTAAGATATTAGTTCGCACTAAAGAAGGCGCTGAAGATGAAGTAATATTAGTAGTAATCTAAAATTTCCTCTTAACCATTTATTTTTTTTAATCCTTATTATTTATTGTAGTAAAAATCTTAAATCAGTAATCATTAAAACCACCATAGAGTAACCGTTTAAATAGGCAATTTTCATTTCTATTTTTATTATTTGATTAAAAAATCTTTTTGGAATTCATGAGCAAATTGTTTAAAATTAAGTCTGAATTTAAGCCCGCTGGAGATCAACCTGGAGCTATTTCAACTCTATCCGAAAATATAGAAAAAAACCAACGATTTCAGACATTATTAGGTGCGACCGGAACAGGTAAAACATTTACTATCGCAAATATTATAGAAAAAGTTCAAAAACCTACCTTAGTTATGGCACCGAATAAAACACTTGCAGCTCAATTATATAACGAACTTAAGGAGTTGTTTCCGAATAATGCCGTTCATTATTTTGTAAGTTATTACTCTTATTTCCAACCCGAGGCTTATATGCCAATAACGGGGCTTTACATTGAGAAAGATTTCGATGTAAATGAGGAGATTGAAAAGTTAAGATTGGCTGCAGCTCATGGTATAAGGACAAGAAAGGATGTAATAATTATTGCTACAGTATCTTGCATATATGGTGTTGGAGACCCAGATTACTGGGATGCCGTCACACTTCTTCTGGAGATTGATCAAAAAATTAAGAGATCTGAAATTCTTAAGAAGTTAATTAAAATGAATTATGAAAGGAAAGATATAGATTTTAGAAGAGGTATTGTGAGAATTAAAGGGGATATCGTTGATGTTTATCCCGCTTATTTAGATATAGCAATTAGAATTTCCCTATTTGGAGATGAAGTCGAATCAATTCAAGAGATCGATCCTGTTTCAAATAAAGTTCTTAGAAATCTATCTAATTACAGAGTCTATCCCGCAACTCATTTTATAATTCCTGAAGAAAACAAAATTAAAGCCTTAGACTTAATTAAAGAAGAGTTAAAAGAGCAAATTGAAAAATTTAAGAAAGAAAAAAAATATGCTGAAGCTCAACGCATAGAACGAAGAGTGAAACATGACTTAGAAATGATGAGAGAAATGGGGTGGTGCAGCGGTATAGAAAATTATTCAAGACCCTTATCTGGAAGATCTCCTGGAACACCCCCTATGACTTTAATGGATTATTTTCCCGATGATTTCTTAATCGTGGTAGATGAATCACATATATCAATCCCACAAATTCATGGAATGATTGGGGGGGATCGATCACGTAAAAGGAATCTTGTAGATTTTGGATGGAGATTACCAAGTGCTTATGATAATAGACCCCTTACATTTGAAGAATGGGAAGAAAAAATAAAATTTGTAATTTTTATGTCAGCAACACCTGGGAAATATGAGCTTGAGAAAAGCGAGGGAACCTCCGCAGAGCAAATCATTAGACCAACTGGTCTTGTCGATCCTGAAGTTGAGGTAAGACCTGCTGAAAATCAAATTGATGACTTATTAGGTGAAATTAGAAAAGTTATAAAAAATAAGGGACGAGTGCTTGTTACAACCTTAACAAAAAGAATGTCTGAAGATATTGCGGAGTATTATTCGGAATTAGGCCTTAAAATCGCATATCTCCATTCGGAGGTGGACACTATTGAACGTTTTGAAATATTAAGGCAACTTAGGGATGGAACTTATGATGTAATAGTTGGAATAAATCTTCTAAGAGAAGGATTAGATCTCCCTGAAGTTCAATTAGTAGCTATTTTGGATGCTGATAAACTCGGATTTTTAAGAGATGCACGTTCTTTAATTCAAACTATCGGAAGAGCTTCGAGAAATATAGAAGGTAGAGCTATTCTCTATGGTGATAAAATTTCAAGAGCTATGAAGGAAGCAATTGATGAAACAAATAGAAGGAGAAATAAGCAAATAGCTCATAATGAAGAACACAATATTACACCTCAAACCATTAAGAAGAATATTTTAAAATCACTTTCTGAAGAAAAAGAATTCAAGGAGAAAGAAACTAAAAGATTGAAACAAAAAATCGATGAGAAAATAGAAGAATTTGGAGATGCTGAAATAATTCTCCAATTCCTAGAAGATAAAATGCTCTTAGCAGCAAAAGAGCTTAGATTTGAGGATGCCGCATATTTAAGGGATAGAATAAAAGCACTTAAAGAAGAATATAAAATAAAAGCTTGAAAGCTTTATTTGTAAATTTATAGTATAGATGAGGATATGAGCGACAGTTATATAATAATTAAGGGAGCACGACAAAATAACTTAAAAAATATAGATGTTATTATACCTCGCAATAAATTAGTTGTGATTACGGGGGTTAGTGGAAGTGGGAAATCAAGTTTAGCTATGGATACACTTTACGCAGAAGGTCAGAGGAGATTCTTGGAATCCTTATCGAGTTACGCAAGGCAATTTTTAGGAGAAATGGACAAACCTGACGTAGATTCCATTGAAGGCCTCTCACCTGCGATTGCTATCGAACAAAAACCACTTTCAAAAAATCCACGAAGCATAGTTGGTACGGTAACTGAAATATATGACTATTTTCGGTTATTATTTGCGAATATTGGGATTCCACATTGTCCGAATTGTGGTAAAGAAATAAAACCCCAGACTCCTCAACAGATTATTGATCAAGTGCTAAAAAATTTAAAAGTAAATCAAAAATTTATGGTTAAAGCTCCAGTTATACGCGATCGAAAAGGAGAATATAAAGATCTATTACAAGACCTAAAAAAACAAGGTTATGTTCGAGTAGAAATTGATGGAATACAATATACTCTAGATGAAGAAATTTCAATTGATAAGAATGTAAAGCACAACATTAATGTTATCATAGATAGACTTGTCATGAAAAAAGATATAAAAACAAGGTTAGCAGATTCGATAGAAACCGCATTAGATTTAACCGAAGGAATAATTATTATAGATTTAGTAGGAGAAGAAGAACAAATGTTTTCTGAACATTATGCTTGCCTGGATTGTCAGATTTCTTTGCCTCCGATTGACCATAAAATGTTCTCCTTTAACATTCCTCATGGTAGTTGTCGTCATTGTAATGGATTAGGTACTGTGATGGAGTTTGACTATGGGTTAATCTTAGGAAACGATGTTAATATTCCGATAGATGAAAGTGGAATAAGAAATATTCCTGGATTTGGAAGTTCAACTGGTTATTCGTGGCAAATGTTAAGACAAGTTTCAAACCATTTTGGCTTTGATCTTAATAAAACTCCTATTAAAGATATAAATCCTAACAAACTTCAAAAATTATTATTTGGCTCTGGAGATGAAAACATAAAATTTCATTTTAAGAGCGAGGGTAATGATTATAAAAATAATAAAAACAGTACTTTTTCATCCTGGCAAACGAATAGACCTTTTGAAGGAATTATTCCTATGCTTCATCGCAGATATATGGAGACCTCATCCGATGTCGCAAGAGAAATATATGAAAGTTTTATGAATAAAATTAAATGTCCTAAATGTGAAGGGCAGCGACTAAAGCCAGAAAGCAGGGCAGTAATAATAAATGGTCTGAACATCACAGATTTATCAAATCTTTCAGTTAAAGATTCAATCAAATTTTTTGAGGATTTAAAATTAGATGATACACAATTGGCAATCGTTAAAGAAGTATTGAAAGAAATTGAAGATAGATTATCATTTTTAGATAATGTTGGCTTAGATTATATCCAGTTAAGTCGTAGATCAGACACGCTCTCAATAGGGGAGGCTGAGAGGATACGGCTTGCAACCCAATTAGGCTCAACTCTCGTAGGTGTTTTATATGTATTGGATGAACCAACAGTAGGATTACATCAAAGGGATATCTCACGTTTAATAAATATGTTGAAAAAATTGAGAGATTTAGGTAATACTGTATTAGTTGTAGAACATGACGATGCAATAATCCGAAATGCTGATCATATAATAGATTTAGGGCCTCTAGCTGGAGATCATGGCGGAGAAATAGTTGCGGAAGGCACTATAGATGATATTATTAATTCTGATTCTATAACAGGCAAATATTTATCTGGAAAAGAAGAAATAGAAATTCCTAAAACCAGACGAGATATAATTGATGAAGTTATTGAAATTAAAGGTGTTAGAGAACACAATTTGAAAAATTTTAATTTAAAAATACCTTTAGGAGTATTTATTTGTATCACTGGAGTCTCGGGGGCAGGAAAGACTAGCTTAATTATAGATTGCTTATATAATGGTTTGCACAATCTCGTTAACACTCGCAGTAATAAAATAAAAACTGGTGATTTTGATGAGATTATAGGTTATAATCGTATTGATAAAGTCATTGATATAGATCAATCTCCCATAGGAAGAACTCCTAGATCTGTACCTGCGACATACACTAAAGCGATGGATTATATAAGAGATATTTTCGCAAGATTACCAGAAGCAAAAACTAGAGGTTATAAGAAGGGGAGATTTTCATTTAATACTAAAGCAGGTCATTGTAAAAAATGCAGAGGGACTGGATATATCCTTAAAGAGATGTACTTCTTACCTGATGTATATATTAGATGTGATTTATGTAAAGGCGAAAGATATAATGCAGAAACTTTAGAGATCAAGTATAAGGAGAAAACAATCTCTGATGTTCTGAATATGACTTTTAATCAGGCCTTAATATTTTTTGATAGTTATCCGACTCTTAGGAGGACTTTACAAACAGTGGTTGATGTCGGGTTAGGATATTTAGAATTAGGTCAATCATCAACCACGCTGAGCGGGGGAGAGTCTCAGAGACTAAAGATTGCTAGAGAGCTAAGAAAAACTAGTACTGGAAACACGCTTTACATATTAGATGAGCCAACTACAGGATTGTCGTCTTATGATATAAACATTTTGTTAAAAGTACTTCAAAGATTGGTCGATAAAGGTAATACTGTCATAGTAATTGAACATAATATGGAAATTGTAAAATCAGCGGATTATATAATAGATCTCGGATTAGAAGGAGGTGAAAAAGGGGGTAAAATAGTTGTTATGGGAACTCCTGAAGAAATTATTAAAAATAGACGTTCTTATACCGCAAAATATCTTAAAAAATATCTTAACCATTGATAATTTTTAAAGATATAAAATAATTCTAATTATATAAGAGATAAAACCTAACAATTATTGAACTGAATTATATATACGTGGTTTTTATTGAAAATCTTAATTCTAAGTCACTTCGATCCTGTAATTGGTCCTATTGTATTTTTCCAAGCCCCTGGATTCGTAAATGAGGAACTATTAAAACAAATTCCCGAATTAATGAATATTTATAATGAGAAACACTTCTTCGTTCATATGTTTGGGGGATATAAAAGTGCTAATCTTCTTTTCGATGTTCCAAATGAATACGCAAGAGGTGGTATCGATATGCTTTTAATATCAATGATTATTACCGATGAAGATGGAGATCTCAATGTTGGTTTATCCGAAGGACTATTAAAAGGTTTTGTGAAAGAATTTCAAAAAATTGAGAATGCTTACGAGGGACTTTATGTACGATCAAATGAAATTCAAGGTGCTAAGGAAAAATTTAATGAGATTCAAAAGCTCTTCTTTACGTTTTTTAAATCATTTCCAGAAGAATCTGTATTAGAAAATCGCCGAGATGCAAAAATCTTTGTTTTCGGGCTTTCTCAAGCAGGCAAAACTACAATTATTCAAAAATTGCATAATATACAAAAAGAGGCACCAACAAATACTGTTCCAACTACTAATGTTGGCATTTCAAGGATCTTTGTTAATAATGTTTCAATATTAACCTATGATGCGCCTGGTCAATCTAAATTTATGGATTTATGGACACCTTATTTAGAAAATCAAGACGGATTAGTATTTGTCCTTGATGTCATACACAAATCCAAGTACAATGAAGCCCGAGAAATATTACAAAAAATTGCTAATTTACAAAAAATGAAAAATCTGCCATTACTTATTCTTTTTAATAAGGTAGATATACAAAAACCCAACATTAAAAATCTTAAAAAGATCTTAGGAATTAATGAGTTAGGTGAAAGACCTATTAAATGTTTCAAAACGAGTGGTTATTATGAGGAGGGAATCATTGAAGCATTTACTTGGCTTGCTCAACAATTAGCTATTTCCTTAAAAGTTCCAGACCGAGGAATTCCTCATAAAAGAATTGATGAAGGTATTATTTTTTCAAGATGGGATGAAAATGTAGGACTTAGAATTATAGGCGTTTATCCCAATAAAGCATTCATCGACCCCGAAGTGATAGCTATTCGTTGTTTTTCAATTTCACAATTCATTTTTGGGGGGGAAAAATTTCAACAAATCTCATTTATCCTGCCTTTTACTCATCTTAATGCTAAAGCCGCAATTTATTTCGATTATATAGATGACACTACGATCCGTGGCGGAAAGCTTCCTCTCTCACTTGTAATTTTTTATGATGAGAATATCGCGGACACGGTTATAGACCACTTCACTCCTTTTATTTTTGAAAAACTCGCATATATTAAATATGAATATAAAGATAAAGAGCAAATCTTTGAAGGGTTGAAGGATATCTTTGAAAAGACCTCAGAAGCTAAGGTCGCTTCGAAACATGAAGTTATTATTAAACCAACAGGAGAAATTGTAAAAAAAACAATTCCGAAAGTAGAAAATCTTGAAGACTTCCTAAAAGATACTGATACTTTAAAGTATTTTACTGAAACAGACGAGCCTGATAATATTGAGTATAATGAATCTTCTATAAGAGGTCTAAAATGTGAAATTTGTCATGCCGATATAGGTGAACATTCAAACTTTTACCATACTGATGTGATCTTTGGCTTTCTATGTGATAATTGCTTTCTCGCATTTTCAAAAGATGATTTGGAGCTTCTTATGAATGCATTTAATGTTTATGATGGTCATTTTGGAAAGGATAAAACTTCTAATATTTCAGATACTACTCGTATACAAGAATTAATAAGAGAATTAAATTCAAAGAAAGATAATGAAGATTTAGAAAAATTAAAACTTAAACTTCTGCATAAAGGTTTACTTTATGGAATCTCTCCTGAACAGCTGAATAATAAATTAAAACTTTGATAAATAAGATTTGAATAAAATGGGCAGTAAAAAGCAAGAAAAAGAAATGGATTTAGCAGAAGTAAAGGCAATCTTTAATGATGCAAAAAATTTAGAGCAAATTCTAATTTTGCATTTAAAATCCGGGGCATGCATATTTTATAAATCTTATAGTTCAAAAAAGTTAGATCCGCATTTGGTTTCTAATTTTTTATCAACTGCGTTTTCATTTGGTAAAGGGATTTCATCCCAAGACATAATAAATGTAATACCTATTGGTAAAAATAACCTTTTATTGGCAGATGGAGGATATATAAGAGTTGCTCTTCTTTTAAAGGAGGAACCATCTATAATTATTCGCAAACATCTAAGGGTATTCATTGATTTAATTGAAGATACTTATCTGAAAGATTTGGAAATTTGGAAAGATCAGTTATATAATTTTGCTAATGTAAGAAAAATTGTTGAACAGTTTTTTAATCCCTCAATTATTTTAGTTCATAGAATTAATTTCGCAATTTCTAACGTCGAAGCTTTAATTAATGCTCAATATCAAGATATTTTTAAAGTAGCAAATGATTTAGTAAAAGATACCGGTAGAAATTTTTTCTTTATATCTATGTTATTGAAGAAAGCGATGAAAAACACAAAACAAAGAATTCCAGAGATATTTAACTCAATAAAAGAATTAAGATGGAAGAATATCTTTGTACCACTTGAAATATCACCCTTAGATGAAGTAAGAATTACTCAGAGCGAAATGAATAAAATAAAACAGATTATCTCAGATTCAACTAATTTAAATACTGAAGAAATTCAAAAACTCGTAAAATATTTAGCAGATATAAATCCTGCTGAAAGAATGATTTACTTATATAATTTAAGTGAACAAGAGATAGTTTCTCCTCCAATAGATCTAAATTTAAGAGATATTGAGATTGATGATGATAAATCTGCTCGAAAAGAGCTAATTAAATTGAAAAAGAATGCAAAAGCTTTAAGACGGGCAAAGGATTTTCTGAATACAATCGACTTTTCTATGAAAGCATTTAAAATTGCAGCAAATTGGCACTTAATTCCAGAATTTGAAGAATTAGAAGACGAAGTTCGTCTGGCTAAAGTTGAAGATCTGAAGAAAAAATTGCACAATATTAAAGAATTGGCTAAAAAAGCCGCAAGTGAAGGTAATAATGTTTTATCATCTCAGAATTATCAATTAGCATATAAAATTGCTTTAGAGATTTTTAATTTGGGGGTTGTTGAGATGATAGATATAATTAAGGATTTAGTAAATAAATCAATTCATTATGCTAATCAATAAAAAGTCTTTACTATTCATTCAAATTAAATTCTCGAAATTTTTTGTTTAATGCATCCAATTCTTTTTTTATTTTGTTAAGTTGTTTTTGTTTTTCAAATGAAGTATGGTATTTACTTTCTATTTTAGAGAACTCTTTTAATTGTTCTTTTTTTAGTTTTTCAGTAATTAATCCATCTTTTATTATGTATACATTATCAGCGATTTTAGTTGAACCAACATCATGAGTCGCAATTATTATTATCTTATTTGGATATATTTTATGGAGATTCTCTAACGCATTCAATACATCTTTTTTTGCTTTGGAATCTAATTCACCAGTGGGCTCATCGCATAAAATTATATCTGGATTATTTGCCAGTGCTGCAGCGATAGCAAACCTCTGCTGTTCCCCTCCAGATAATTCCTCGGGTCTATGATCTCTTCGATTTTCAATATTTAATATTTTCAATAATTCATTTATTCTTTCCTTTCGTTCTATTTTGGATTTACCAATTAATAACATTGGTAGGGCAATATTTTCTTCCCCAGATAAAGTAGGTACAAGATTAAACATTTGGAATACAAATCCTATATTCTCTCGTCGATATTTATCAAATTCTTTATTTTCTAATTTTGTTATATCTTTTCCTTTTACTATTATTTGTCCCGCAGTAGCTTTATCTACTCCTCCTATTAGGTTTAATAATGTCGTTTTACCACAACCAGATGGCCCCATAATAATTGTAATACCTGGATGGAAAGTTTCTTTCATTCCTCTTAAAGCAACAACTTCTATTTTTCCTTGTTTATAAACCTTTACCAAGTCTATAATTTCTATGCTTATTGATTCTGATGCTTGAGACTTATTAATATCAAAATTCTTTTTCTCTTTTATCTTATTTTTCATTTTTTTCCTACTCATTACTGTTTTATGATTCTTTTATAGTTTTAAATTATATTTTTAGAAGTCTAGCCAAATTTTTCATATCCGTTTTTCTCACTTCAAAAATACTCAAGGGTAATATTAATACAATCATCGAACCTATAGCTATTAATACTTGCCACAATAAGGATATAGGTACTATGTAGTCACGCGTTAATGGAAGATAATCAAAAATATAATTATCTAATTGAATATTTATCATTAAAGCCCCGAAAAAACCTATTGTTCCGATAATTAATCCATATATTATTAAAATAATTCCTTCAGCGAAATTAATTTTAATTAAAGATTTTCTCTCAAAGCCTCTCGCACGTAATACTGCCATTTCTAATTCTCGCTCAGAAAAATTTGCATATAATAATATGAGTAATCCACACGTAGCTATAAACAAAATAAACAAATTTTGAATATTTAAGATATCAACAACCGAAGTAAAGGAACTTACATCTTGTAAATTTTTCAGTTCTTCTTCATAAGTTATTGCTGAAGCTATATTCTCCTCAAATTCTTTTTCTATATCTCTGGCAATTTTAGCCTTATTAACATTCTCATCATCTTTAACATCAATAAGATATGATATATAATTATAACCTTGTTGGAAAAGAAAATCATATTCTGCCTCGATATATTCAAAATTCATTAAAATATCAAGATGTCTCTCATAATAAGATAATCCAGGTAATATATTAAAAAATCCAATGATTTCTAATTCTAATTCTGTTTCATTTCCATAAACTAAAGGAACTTGAATCTCAAGATTATCACCTTCAAGTAAACCTAAAATTTCAGCTGCGTTTTTATCTACGAGAATACCATTTTTCTTGTTTTTTAACTTCAAAATTGTATCTTCATTTGATCCATCTGCAAAATACTTCTCTCTAAACTGACATACTGATAAATATTCATCAGGTCGAATAGCATTAATACTAATTGTATAAATTTCTTCTCGAAAACCATAATAGCTAGAATAATAAGAGTATGCCTCTCCAACAGTAGATAATATGTCTGAATCCGCATAAAATTGTAGAATAGGATTAACCTCCTTAATATCCTTTGAGAAATCTTTTAAATTTTGCTCTAAATCTTCATCAAATTCACTATAATGTCCACTAAAAGCACGAATATCAGCCCCAATATTCAAATATAATAATTCCTGTTCATATCTTTTTTGACTTTCTGAAATAATCGCCGACAAAATTAGAAAGGAAAAAGTAAAAGATATCATAAATATTAAGGCAGTAGTTCTTTTAGTTTTTCGTGAAAGATTTCTGCTAATCAATTCATAATTAATTTTTGAAAATGGCTTAATTACACTTTTAGTGAAACTTATGAATTTCTCATTATATCTAGTAGTAATAATTTTTACTAAACTATATGTAAGAATAAATGTGCTTGCTACTGTCCAACCTGTAACAAATACCATAACATTTACAAGAATTATTTGTACTTCCAATGGTGTCTGCTGAATAACTTTCGGGGTTAAAATAAAAGAAAATATAATTGGTAAAATACCCATTATTAAAAGTATCCAATCTCTTTTTGATTTATAAATACTCTCATTCTGATCTAAATAGCTTTTTGATGCTACTATTATGGACTTTTTTGAAAGGTCTTTTAATGGTTTATATAAAGCTATTAAACAAAATAAAATTGCAATAAAAATTGAGAAGATTATTGTAAAAGGATGAAAAATTATTCCAATTTCCGCTAAAAATGGCCCAAAATTCGCTCCTAATAATGAGTAAATTATTAAATAACTTAGGAAATAACCCCCTAATACTCCTAACAATCCCCCTACAATGCTATATGTAATACTTTCAGCTATTATCCATGAATATATTTGTCTTCTTGAAGCTCCTTTTGATAATAATTGTCCTAATTTCTTTTCTCGTTTATCTAATGAAATCGAAAAAAGAGTTCTAGATAAATATAAACCTAAAATATAAACTGGAAGCGAAATAACTAATAATAAGAGTCTATACAATTCCATAAATTCTTTTGTATATCTTAACTTCCAGAGTAAGTCGCTATTAACATAAAAATCATAATCTGCCTTATCTTCTACATATATTCGAGTAACAATTCGACCAAGTTGATCTACCATTTCATCATAATTAAAAACATTTAGACTTTCATGGTTTATTAAAAAATTGTAACTAATAAGACTTAATCCCCATCCTCCTATTGAATAGACATCCGGGAAGTAACTAAAATTTGCATGCATTTCTTGGATAAAATCAAAATTTGTAATTATGATATTATCATCATACCATAAATATGGGAAAAATTGATAGAGCGCTCCACGATCATCTATTCTAATTGTTCCTACTACTTTTAAATTTGAAATTGTATAATTTAAAGTTATTAATTCAACAGAAATGTATGTTCCAATTGTAATATTGTCATTTAAATCTATTTTTAAACTTGAAAATGTCTTATGATCAAGAAGAATTTCGTTATCATTATAAGGTAATCGTCCTGAAACAATCTTATATGTGTCTTTGAAACGCTCTAATGAAAAAAAAGAAGTATCCACTCCATGTAAAGAACCAAATTCTTGAAAATACTTCTTATCAAAACTTTCGGCTATAATTTTATCCCAATTAATTGTTTCGTTTGTAGTGATAAGTAATTTTCCAAAATACTCATCAAATGGACGTGAATAACAAGGTAAAATTTTATCAATTATTGGATCAAATTCTTTTACAACTTCTAATGCATCCATTATCCCATCGATGTCATTAGAGTCTGATCTGACATCAATATCCACATAAATATCTGATAACGAATTTTTAATGTTATAAGTAGTTAAGGAGGCTGTAGAAATATTAATCCCTGAAATTAATATGATTGATATTAAGATTCCAATAACGGTTATTATTGTTTTTCCTTTATTTCTTACGCTATCCTTAATTCCTACCTTTAATATCCCCATTATTCCAAATTATCTCATTTAGTTCATTATAATATTCTTCATTTAAGAAATACAATGTCTTGTTAGGCAATTTCTTTTTAAATAGTAGACCAAAGTCTTCAATCTTTAAAATATATTTTGTAATTGTGGTTGGGTGCATTCCAAGCTCTTTTGAAAGCTTATATTTTGTACAACCTTCATTATATAATTCTATAAATTCAAGAATTTTTCGACATTTATCTCTTGAGATTAGATGAATAAGTTCAGTCGATTCTGATTTAAAATTTGAATCAAAATAGACATTTCTATTGTCAATTCTTTCCTTTTTGATGATATTGAATTTTAATAACATATTCAAATGCCAATCAACCGAGAAAACACTCAATTTTAGATTATTCGCGATCTTATTTGAATAAACACCAGGATTATCTATTACAAAATTATAAATCGCTCTACGATTTGAATTGAATAATAGATTTTCTTTAGTTAATTTCGATCCTTCAACAACTAAATTCTTTTTTTCAAGAGAATTAAGGGTATCTCTAATTCCATTATTATTCAAATTGCAATTATTTTTAGCTATTCTAGAGCTAATGTATGGAAATATTTTTTCCTTATCGAAATATCTATTCCTTTCTAGATATTCTTGAACAAGTTCAAAGACGATATGCTCCTGTGTATAAGTACTTTCAGCATCTTCATATATATCCTCACCTTTTTTTTCATCTGATTTATAAGCCTTACTAGAAGATTTCTTTAAAAGTATACCAAATTCAATAAAAGTAAATGCGCCTAAACAAGCAAAACCATATAAAGAAAATTGTAATTCTTCGTATTCATTTATTGTTATGTCCAGAAATCTGTTCCCAAAATTTAGCTCAATTTCATGAGTATTATTAGAATTTTCATCACCAACTTCTATGTTTTGATTGTTACCGTCTGAAATTCCTCTGATTTTATAATTAAAGATATTAAAAATGCCAAAAAGAAATGCTAATATAATTAAAAATATTTTAATTTTTGATTTAAGCGTTTTCTTCCGATATTTTTTCATTTTCATAAAAAGATTCACTTATTTCTTAGTAATCGATTATGTTACATTATATTTGAAGTCTAAATGAAATAATTATTTCAAATTTAGAAATGTATTCTTTGCTATATATAATCATCAATAAAATTATTGAATAGTCAAAATTTCAAAACAAATTAAAAATTAATGTAATATGTCAGCTTTCAAAAAAATTAGATATATTAACCCAATTCCAATATAGTTTTATTAAAATCTATTTAAATAATGAAAGTTATCAAGAGAATAAAAAAATAATTAAACATTGTAACTGTTAAAATATCAAATTTTTTTTGGTATAAGAGTGGATTAAGGAAAGCCAAGGATATTAATGCGGGTAGTACGATTAAATCATAATAGTCGAAATAGATTGCGCCAGGTAAATAGAAAAAAATATAAAGAAGCATATTGGTACCAACTAATTTGAAATAGTTCTTTGATGCTTTCTTTTCAAACTCTTCATGGAATAGTTCAAAGTATATTTGATTTATAAAAAATAAGATAAAAATAGCAAATATTATATTAGGGAAATAAATTAGAATTGGATAAATACCTGTTAAATCATATATTATTAATTGACTTATAATCCAAAACAAAATAAAGATTTCCGCTCCAATAATAGCAGACTTGATGTAATCTTTTCCTTTATATGATGACAATCCTTTTAAATCGGATTGCTTAAAGACATTACTATTTCTAATCAACAAAATAACTAGTACCCAGAATATCATAAAACTAAATGGAAAGAAATTACTAATTAGAACATATGAAATATAAAATCCTATATAACTAAAAAAGAATAAGGAAAATGAATTTCCTAAAAAATCATTTACGATGTTTGAAAGCACAGGGATATTCCAGATATACTGGAATAAAAGGTTAGAATACAAGAGATATAAACCTATTATTATGACTTCAGAAATGACCAAATATTTGATAATCTCTTTTTTCAGTAAATTTTTATTAATATCCATCTCTGAAATATCACTATAATTTGTTTTATTTTCTTTAATTTCAGTTTTTTCTTCTTTATCATGAGGATTTTGCTTTTGGGCCTTATATTTCTTCTCGTATCTCTTATTTTTAATTTTATTTAAAAATTCTTCTTGATGTGGTAAAAAATTGCATACTGTCAATATTATAGCAACTCCAGATGCGATTAATAAGCCAATAATGACGAACTCAAAATAAATCCTAAAAGAAATTAACTGTATACTTAAAGGGCTTTTTACATTGAATGCTTGATTTAGCCAAGATATCGAATGGTATATTGAATCTGGAGAATAAACTAAAGATGTATGCCCGAAAACTGTGAAACTAACATATAATTCTCTAGCAGTTCCATCTTCAAAATCTCCATAGAGATGGTTTTTTTCTTTATATCTATTATCTGTAAAATCTTTTAAATAATCTTCAAAAGGAGGTTCTGGAGCATAATCCAATATATTAGTCAATAATAGAAGATTTCTCGGATTATTTTCAGATGTAGGTAAAGTAAAATTCTTCAAATTATCGGGAATCAAATCTTCATAAGTTTCCCTATCGGAAAAATAAAGAGCTAATTCATCTTCATAGAAACCAGTACTCCAATCAATATATTTTAAATAATATGTGAAATAATCTCTATAAAAATGATAGAAACTAGGGAAATTTCCACATACAACAGCATTAATCGTATTATTACGAATTAAAGCAAAATTGAAAGCAAAACTTGCCCCATGGGAATGCCCCATAATCCCAATTTGAGATTTTTCCACATCAGATCTTTTTAATAAATAATCTACAATATCATTTAATTTAAAATAATCTTCAGCTATAAAATCTATATCGGGCAATACGACCATAAATTGGTTTCTAACTAACTCTAACTTTAAAGGATTTAAACTTACTGAATCTATATTATCAGAGCTGCCTGAACCACCATGGAGCAAAATGCATACGGGCAGTTTTTCTGATTTAGGATTAAGTGGTTTAACTATTTTAAATGTATGATACTGATATTGTGTTTGATTAGTCCGAGGATCAATATATTCTCCCTCAATTTCAACTAATTCTATATCTTGGAATCCATAAAAATGTATTTTTTGAATTACTAACAAAGAAGTAAAAATAATTCCAAAAATTAAGAGGTTTCGAACATTTTTATCCATTTTCTTCCACAATACTTTTATAAATCGATTAATAAAAATTTAACCAGAAGTCATTTATAAATCCATCAATAAAAATTTTGAATAATATATATTACTTATCTTATTTAAGATTCAAGAAATTTATTTTAATCATAATTAACTTCTGGTTATTATAAAAGTATAGAACTTTTGATCCATTTTTCTTAGTATTAAACATTAATTGTATTTGGTGGTAACAAATGGCTCAAGAAAAGGAAGGAAAGACGATACGGGCTCCAATCGCTTGCATTTTGGGGCATATAGACCATGGAAAAACCTCATTATTAGATTATATTCGAGGTACGGTAGTTCAAAAAAGAGAAGCCGCAGGAATAACACAACATATAGGCGCTTCATACTTCCCTACTGAAGATATTAAAGAATTCGTAAAAAAATCGAAACCTGAATTTGCTGAAAAAGAGATTAAACTCCCCGGAATATTAATCATAGACACTCCAGGTCATGCGGCTTTTATGAATCTTAGAAAAAGGGGTGGAGCAGTCGCAGATATTGCTATCTTAGTAATTGACGTAATGTCCGGTAATCAAGAAATAACTTGGGAATGTGTAAGGATATTAAGGGAAAGAAAAACACCATTTGTTATTGCTGCGAATAAAATTGACAGAATTTCCGGTTGGAAATCAATTAAAGATGCAGATTTTTTAGATAGTTATAATAAACAAAAACCTCATGTTAAAGAATATTTAGATAAAAGGATTTTAGAAATTGGTATAGATTTCTTACAGGAAAAATTTAAAGGGATTGATCGCTATGATAAAATAAAAGATTTTACCAAGAAAGTCGCAGTTGTACCTACTAGTGCTAAAACAGGGGAAGGAAT
>Ga0114925_10000603_pt1 | contig 16410 bp, 29 predicted proteins | sample SumtaG_2_FD_87287 | JGI IMG/M metagenome (GOLD analysis project Ga0114925, IMG submission 87287) | Deep subsurface microbial communities from Indian Ocean to uncover new lineages of life (NeLLi) - Sumatra_00607 metaG | ecosystem: Environmental > Aquatic > Marine > Oceanic > Sediment | place... | reverse complement strand
AGGAATGGGAGAGAATTCATGCTGAATTCCTTCGATCTTGACCCAGGTTACCGCAGCACCAGGTAAAGAACTGAGAAGCACACGCCGCAAAGTATTACCTAGAGTGATACCGAAACCTGGCTCTAGAGGTTCAGCAATAAAACGGCCATAATTACCAGTGCTTTCAATACAAGTTACGGTGGGAATAGATAATTCGAGCATAGCTCACCTCGAGTAATATTCGACAATAGCCTTCTCATTAAATCCAGCTTCAATGTCGTCCTTGCCAGGCAAATTTAACACTCTGCCTGTCATGCTTTCTTTGTCCAAGCCTAACCAATTAGGGGTAATTTTTCCCTCAACCTCCTCAGCTACTCTTTTATAATATTCCGTTTTCTTACTAACTTCTCGCCACTTTATCACGTCTCCGGACTTCACCAAACAGGAAGGGATATCTGTTTTGCGATCATTGACATTTATATGGCCGTGCCGAACTATCTGCCTGGCCTGGGAACGTGAATCAGCAAAACCCAAGCGATAAACCGCATTATCCAATCTACGCTCCAGCAATATGAGAAGGTTTTCTCCAGTAGCACTGGGGCTCTTTTTAGCCTCGGCAAAAACCCTGCGAAATTGTCGCTCCAGCACGCCATAGCTAATGCGAACCTTTTGCTTTTCGCGCAACTGGATTCCGCGGTCGGAAATCCCTCTGCGCCTTCGAGTTGTCCGCTGCCCTCCAGGAGGAGCATTCCTTTTTTCTAAAGGACACTGAGGCGTAGCGCACTTCCCTCCTTTAAGCATCAGTTTGTCCCCAAAACGACGACATAGACGACAGACTGGGCCTGTGTAGCGCCCCATTTTATGTTCTTCGCCTCCCCCGCGGACGACAGCCATTATGGGGAATAGGAGTTACATCTCTGATAGCTGTAACCGTAATTCCGGAAGCCTGTAGGGCACGAATAGCTGCTTCTCGTCCACTGCCAGGACCTTTGATATACACGTCCACTCGACGCAAGCCATCAGTCATTGCACGATGTGCTGCATCTCTGGCAGCTATTTGGGCAGCGTAAGGGGTCCCTTTCCTGGAACCCTTGAATCCTGCAGTACCAGAGCTGCCCCAGGCGATAACGTTACCTTCCATATCCGTAATGGTAATTGTTGTATTATTGAAGGTAGACTGGATGTAAGCTTTGCCTTCGTTAACTTTCTTATGAGTCTTATGAGCCCTTTTCTTTTTTGGCATTTTTTAAAAACAAGCTCCTTACTTCTTACCTACGCCACGTCTTTGACCTCGACCGGCCACTGTTTTCTTTGGCCCTCTTTTAGTGCGGGCATTTGTGCGCGTTCTTTGTCCATGTACTGGCAACCTCATGCGGTGTCTTGTGCCTCGAAGGCAACTGATTTCAATAAGCCGCTTTATATTAGATTGAACCTCCCGCCGAAGGTCACCTTCTACTCTATGTTGTTTATCAAGAACATCTCGAATCTGCCCAACCTGCTCTTCACTCAGTTCCTTGACTCTAATACCAGGATCGATGCCAGCTGTAGTCAAAATGCGTTGGCTTGATGAAGCACCAATGCCATAAATCCTCTGCAAAGCTACCCAGATCGGCTTATCTTTAGGAAGGTCTACACCAGCAATACGCGCCATCGTTTATTACCCTTGCCTCTGTTTGTGCTTTGGGTTCTCGCAGATAATCCTAACCACGCCTTCCCGCCTGATAACTTTGCACTTTTTGCATATCGGCTTAACCGAAGCTCTTACTTTCATTTCCAATCACCATTCAAACAAACCCTATTATGATAAACCTTCTTAGCTAACCTGTCAAACTATTTAAGCCGATACGTAATCCTTCCCCGGCTCAAATCATAAGGGGAGAGTTCTACAAGAACTCTATCCCCAGGCAAGATTTTGATATAGTGCTTTCTCATCTTACCCGAGATATGAGCCAATACCTGATGTCCATTGGCCAATTCAACGCGAAACATGGTGTTAGGTAAGACTGTATTCACTTTGCCTTCAACTTCTATCCTTTCTTTTTTAGCCATTCCCTATATAATACCTAAACAAGTATCTCAGCGCCAGTATCACTTATGGCTACGGTATGTTCAAAATGTGCTGAAAGACTTCCATCGGCCGTTAGCACTGTCCATTGATTAGCCGCCAATTTGGTGTGCCAATCTCCTACATTAACCATTGGCTCAATAGCCAGAGTTATACCTTTACGGAGTCTAATACCTTTACCAAACACAAAATTAGGTATAGGGGGCTCTTCATGCAAGTCCCTACCTACTCCGTGTCCAGTATACTCTCTAACCACAGAAAATCCTCTCGATTCAACACAATGCTGGATGGCAGACGAGATATCTTCTATCCATGCCCCATTTATCGCTTGAGCGATGCCTGACTTTAGACTGCCCTCTGTGACTGCGCTAAGTTCCTCAGCCTCCTTACTTATCCGCCCTACGCCAACAGTTATGGCAGCATCGGTATGAAAGCCATCAAGTCTTGCCCCCACATCTAAAGAGACGAGGTCTCCTTCTTGTAGTACTCGCTCACCAGGAATACCGTGGACTATTTCATCGTTTACCGAAACACATAAATTTGCGGGAAAGCCGCGATAGTCCTTAAAAGAAGGGATGACTCCCCTCTTGTTTGATTGTTCAGCCATAATTGTGTCCAGCTGGCCAGTTTTTATTCCCGGTTTTACTTCTGTTCTTAGTTTATCCAAAATAGCGGCCAGAATTTTACCACACTTTCTCATGATAGCTATTTCCTCGTCAGATTTGATAATCACCATTTATTCTATCGTCGCTTACCCCTAGTGTCATTCTGAAGAAGCAAATCAATCGATAAATCTCATAGATCCTTCGCTTTGCTCAGAATGACGTCGGTGCCTTGAGGGCAGAGATTATTGTTCTAGCCACTTCCTGTATTCCCCGGTTACCATTGATCTTAATTAACTCATTTCGTTCTTTATAATAATCAAGTATGGGAATAGTTTGAGTAAAGAAAATATTAAGTCGTTCCTTTACTGTGCTCTCTTGGTCATCAGAACGTTGATACAATTCTCCACCGCATTTGCCACATTTGCCCGGCGTTTCAGGCGGTGAATTTATTACATGATACGGTGTCTGACAAACCCGGCAAAGCTGCCTTCCACTGAGGCGTTTTATTAACTCCTTGTCAGGCACTTCAATGTATATCGCCTTATCTATGGTTTTTCCTTGCTCCCCAAAGGCTTTGTCTAGAACTTCAGCTTGGTGTAAAGTCCTGGGAAAGCCGTCGAGAAGACAGCCAGAGGTACAGTCTGGCTGGTTAATTCTTTCCAGAATCATCCTTATGGCTACCTCATCAGGAACTAATTCTCCCTTATCCATATAACTTTTCGCCAGGAGACCGATCTCGGTCTTTTGCTCCAATGACTGACGAAATAAATCCCCTGAGGCTATATGAGGTAAATTCATCTCTTGAGAGAGAATATCCGCCTGAGTTCCCTTTCCTGCCCCTGGAGCACCCAGCATGATGATGTGCATTTATTTTAGGAAACCCTCGTAGCGGCGCATGGTTAGTTGAGCCTCTAATTGTTTCATGGTATCAAGAGCCACGCCAACAGCTATAAGCAAAGCAGTACTCTGGATTACCAGTGCCGTAACGCCGGTGATGCTTTGAGCAATGAAAGGCATAATTGCCACTACGGCCAAAAAGAGTGCGCCACCGAAAGTAATACGCCTGATAACGCGATTTAAGTAATCAGCTGTAGCCTTACCTGGTCGAACCCCAGGGATGAAGCCACTTTGCTGCTGCAAAGTTTGAGGCAGGTTCATTTGTTCGAATATGACCATAGTGTAGAAAAAAGCAAAACCAATAACCAGGGCAAAATATAGTACGTTATAGAGCACAGTATTAGCCTGAAACAGATTAAAGATTGTATTCCAGAAATTCGGGTCTGCGCCCTCCGGGCTCATGAAATACGTAGCTACCGTGCTAGGGAGTTGCATTAGAGCTATAGAAAAAATAAGAGGTATCATCCCAGCGGTATTGATTCGTAGTGGTATATATGTAGAACCTGATTGTCGGTACATGCGACCACTGCGAAAAGTGCTCTTAGCATACTGCACCGGAATACGGCGATGAGCTTCAACAAATACAACTATAAGCACCAACATAGCTAAGGCTAGAATCACGTAGGCTATCAATCCCCCAGGGTTTCCGGCTTGAGCGTCAACAACACCGCGCCCCACTATATCAGGCACGCCAGCTACGATACCACCAAATATTATTATCGATATTCCGTTCCCTATACCACGCTCGGTAATCAACTCGCCTAGCCAAATCAAGAACATCGTGCCAGCTATCATTGTTATTATTATAGTGGCCCTCGTTAGTGGGTCCAGTGCTGCAACGGTAACTCCCTGAGAACCTAATAAAGCAATCACAGCTAAGCCCTGAAGACCAGCTAAAGGTATCGCTGCAATGTGAGTAATTCGATTGATTCTCTGCTGACCGAGTTCTCCCTCCTGCGATATGGCTTGAAGACGGGGGATTACCGGAACTAGCAATTGCATAATTATGGACGCAGTGATGTAAGGATAAACGCCCAGTGTAGCCACACTGAAACGTGTCATGGCACCACCGCTAAAAAGGTCAAACATGCCGAAGAGAATGTTTCGTTCGAACAATGCCTCTAAGGCCTGGATATCCACACCGGGTAAGGGAACATGGGCCAGAAAACGAAAAACGACGAGCATACCGATGGTGAAAAGAATTTTTCGCCGCAAATCAGGCAGCGTCCATACGTCCATCATTGCCTGGACGAGGCGTGGTCTGGTCGTTTTGCGCTGCATTCTAAGCCTGCTTTACCTTCCCTCCAGCAGCGAGGATTTTTTTCTCCGCCGATGAAGAGAACTTGTTAGCGCTAACCAGCAATGGATGCTGGAGATCACCAGTGCCAAGAATTTTGGTCGGATGGTCCGTGGTATTTATCAACCCCGCTCGAAACAATTCCTCAGGAGTTACCTCACTTCCCGCGGGGAAAACAGCCAGCTTTCCTACATTGACAACATTATATTTAGTTTTGAAAATGTTAGTGAAACCCCTTTTGCGTGGCAGTCGTTTTATCAAAGGCAACTGCCCGCCTTCAAAACCAGGGCGTACGCCACCGCCGGCGCGGGATTTCTGCCCTTTACAGCCTCGCCCCGAATAGGTGCCATGTCCGCTGCCATCTCCTCGACCTACGAACTTTCTCTTGTGCTTAGCACCCTTGGGAGGCCGTAATTCATTCTGTTTCATCTACCTTCTCTTCCTGAGCTTTTCCAGCACTCACATCTGTGATTGCTTCGTTAAGCGATGTTTCTTCACGTTTCCTCAAGTTAGCCAGGGCAAGTATCGTGGCCTTAGCTACGTTTATTTTGCTTGACCCACCTAATGATTTGCCAAGGGCATCCTTTATACCTGCTAATTCAAGCACCGCTCGAGCAGTATTACTTACAATTAAGCCTGTGCCAGGCGCTGCTGGCTTCAGTAAGATTTTCGATGCGCCGAACTTGGCCAAAATCTCATGAGGAATGGTATTGTCCTTGATAGGAACTTCAATTAGTCCCTTCTTCGCCATAGCACCTGCCTTGCGAATTGCCTCGGGAACTGCTGAAGCTTTAGCCAAACCAAACCCGACGTGCCCTTGGCCATCACCTACTACCACTAATGCTCTGAACCGAAGATGTCTACCCCCTTTGACCACTTTCGTTACACGGTCAATGCCTAACAGTTTTTCCTCGAGGCTCAGTTCCGAGGCATCGATTTTGGTTTTCTTTTCTCTTAGTTTGGTTACTGCTTTCATAGGCTAACTCTCAAAATTCTAATCCACCTTTCCTGGCAGCTTCGGCTAGAGCTTTAACTCTACCATGATACTTATAGCCACCACGATCAAAAACCACCTGTTTGATCCCTTTATTTAATGCTCTCTCCGCAAGTGAAGTTCCTACTTCCTCAGCCTTCTTGATTTTCACGATTCCATTGGTTTTGCCTCTTATCTGAGAGTCAAGAGTGCTCATTGAGATCAAAGTTTGACCCTTAGAATCATCAATAAGCTGTGCATGAATATGATTCAGGCTACGAAAGATACATAATCGAGGACGTGATAATGTTCCCGTTATTTTTTGCCTCACCCTTCTGTGCCGTATCTTTCTTGTTGCCCGTGAATCTCTTCCGTTCATCGCAGTTACTATTTCTTGCCTATCTTGCCCGCTTTGCCAGGTTTAAGACGTATCTCTTCACCAAAATACTTAATGCCTTTACCTTTATAGGAGTCAGGAGGGCGTATCGCACGAATTTTAGCAGCTGTTTGTCCAACTACTTCTTTATCAATACCAGTGATACGAACACGGTTTGTTCCTTCAACACTAATACTAATCCCAGGAGGAGGGGAAAATTCCACTGTATTGGCATATCCCACTTGAAGCAACAGCTTATCACCGGTTTTTTGCGCCCTGTAGCCTACACCATTCATTTCCAAAACTTTCTCAAAACCTTTGCTCACCCCTGTAACCATATTTGCCAGAAGACTACGAGTGAGTCCATGTAAAGAACGATGAACTTTGCTATCACTGGGGCGGGTTACAATCAAGCACTGATCCTTCAGAGCGACAGAAATGTCACGGTGAAACCGTCGCCGGAGTTCTCCCTTACTTCCCTTTACCATAACTTCGCTTCTCTCAATCTTTACCTCTGTACCTTGAGGTATATCAATGGGAAGCAATCCAATACGAGACATACTAATTCACTGCTCCTGAATCAATTTACCACACGTAGCATAGAATTTCACCGCCGAGACGCTGTCGCCATGCTTCCCGTCCAGTCATAACACCCTTGGATGTGGATAGAATGGCTATACCCAAACCCCCGTAGACACGGGGGACTTTATGCCTTTCCAAATAGACTCTTAAGCTCGGCTTGCTCACTCTCTCTAAACCTAAGATTGCGGGTTGGTCATCCGTGTACTTTAGGTCGATCTTTATCATTGGCTGCGGATTACCTTTGAGCACTTCATAACGCCCAATAAAACCCTGTTCATTAAGTATTTTCACAATAGACAGTTTTATTTTGGAGGAGGGCACAAGCACACTCTCGTGACTTGCCATGATAGCGTTGCGTATCCTGGTCAACATATCAGCGATAGGGTCAATAATTGTCATTTCACTCTACCAGCTTGACTTTCTTATCCCGGGGACTACACCAGTTACAGCAAGCTCCCGGAAACAAATACGACACAAGCCAAATTTACGCATATAGGCGCGCGGCCTACCGCATAATTGACAACGATTACGTTGCTGCACCTTATACTTCGGTGGCCGTTTTGATTGAACAATCTTCGATAACTTCGCCATATCAATTTCTCCTAAAAGGCATGCCCATCAGTTCCAACAAGGTTCTAGCTTCATCATCGTTCGTGGCTGTAGTAACAACGGTTACCTCAAGGCCGCGAATTTTTTCTACTTTATCGTAGTCAATCTCAGGGAAAACTATCTGCTCTTTCATGCCCAGACTGTAGTTTCCTCGACCATCGAATGAATCCCGCGATATTCCGCGGAAATCTCTAAACCTCGGTAGAACAACATTAACCAGTTTGTCAAAAAAATCGTACATCCGCTTACCTCGCAAAGTCACCATCATGCCAACAGGCATACCAGCCCGTAGTTTGAAAGCGGAGATAGATTTTTTTGCCCGTGTCGTTACCGGATGTTGTCCGGAAATTGTAGTTAGGTCCTTCTCCGCTGCTTCAAGAGCCTTAGGCTCCTGCACTGCTTCGCCCAAACCAATGCTAAGCACAATCTTTCTCAATCTGGGTAATTTCATTATGTTGTCATAGCCCAGTCTAGCTTTAAGCTGAGGAGCTAATTCCGTTAGATATTTTTCCTCCAAGCGAGATTTCATAACGAACTTCCTTAGTCAATCACCTCTTGACATGACTTGCAAACTCGAACCCTTTTCCCGTCCGCCAAAAACTGGAAACCGACTCGCGTAGGCTTGTTACATTTACTACATACCAACATTACGTTGGATACATGGATTGGAGCTTCAAGCTCAATTATACCAGCCTGGCGAGCAGCTCTGCGGGCACGGGAATGGCGCTTAATCATATTGGCGCCTTCTACTGTCACCCTCTCTTTATCGGGCCAGGAGCGACGCACTCTTCCCTGCTTTCCACTGTCCTTGCCGGTAGTTATGACTACAGTATCATCTTTTCTGATTTTCATTTCATAAGACCTCTGGGGCCAAGGATATTATCTTAGCAAAGTTTTTATCTCTAAGTTCTCGAGCTACAGGACCAAAAATACGGCTCCCTCTAGGATTATTCTTATCACCGAGGATAACTGCGGCATTTTCATCAAATCTGATATAGGAGCCATCATAGCGGCGATAGGATTTAACTACACGAACAACCACAGCCTTCACTACCTCACCCTTCTTCACCATCCCGTGGGGCATGGCTCGCTTCACCGTGGCTACAATAGTGTCGCCTATACGAGCATATTTCCTTGCCCCAACAGCGACATTGATGCACATAATTTGCTTGGCCCCGGTATTATCGGCTACCTTCAGTCTAGTCTGAGTCTGAATCATTCTCCTGTTATAGCTTAATTGCAGCTACCTCTCTTTTAGACATTATCTCTATTACCCGCCAACTCTTCTCCTTGGACAAAGGGCGAGTCTCGACAATCTTCACTTTGTCTCCAATTTTACAGGCATTATTTTCATCATGAACCTTATATTTTTTGGTAACTTTGATAGCTTTCTTATAGAGTCGGTGGACTTTCCTGGTTTCCACGGCTACTACGACAGTTTTATCCATCTTGTTACTCACCACTAAGCCTTCTCTAACTTTTCTTCTACTGAGATCACTCATCTTATTACGCCAAGTTCCCTTTCTCTCAAAATAGTTTCTATCCTGGCAATCTTCTTCTTCGCTCTGGGGATCTCCCGATGATTCTCTAGCTGTCTAGTAGCCAAGCGAAAACGGAGGTTAAAGAGCTCCTCATGAGCTTCTGCAAGTTTCGTCAATAACTCTTCATTGTTGAGAGCCCGTACTTCGCTAGCTTTCAACTTAGTGCCTCTCCTTCCTGACAAAACTGGTAGCTATAGGGAGCTTGTAGGAAGCAAGATGGGCTGCCTCCGAAGCTAGATCCTCCTTTACATCAGCTAATTCGAACAGGATCCTGCCTCTCTTAACTACAGCTACCCAGTGATCCGGAGTACCTTTTCCGCTACCCATCCTTGTCTCCGCAGGTTTCTTTGTCACAGATTTGTCAGGGAAAACTCGTATCCACAGCTTACCACCGCGATGCAAGTGGCGGACAAATACGCGACGGGTTGCCTCGATTTGTCGCGCTGTTACCCAAGCGGACTCTTCAGCCCTAATGCCAAAGTCTCCAAACACAATGGTATCCCCACTCTGGGCACTACCTTTTAGCCTTCCTCTATGTACCTTGCGGTACTTCACCCGTTTCGGCTGTAGCATTTTTCTCCTTCTTTTCAGGGACAATATCGCCCTTATAAATCCACACTTTAACCCCAACCCGCCCCATCAATGTATGGGCTTCAGTAAAACCATAATCGATATCGGCACGTAACTTATGCAACGGCATTTGCCCTTGACGGACCGTTTCACTTCTAGCAATTTCAAGCCCACCAAGTCTTCCATTGCAGCTTATCTTTATTCCCTTAGCACCAGCCTGCAACGTTCGGAAGGTTGCTTGTCTCATAGCTCGCCGGAAAGGGATTCTCTCTTCAAGCCGTTCAGCTACGCTCCGAGCCACTAAAAGAGCTTCGAGCTCTGCGCGGTCAACTTCTCTAATGGTTAATCTAATTTTGTCCCCGCTGACTTTTTCCAGATCCGACTTCAATAGTTCTACATTCTGTCCCCCACGACCAATCAAGATGCCGGGACGAGCAGAGTAAAGAGTTAAATGTACCTCATCTCCCGGACGTTCAATTTCGACACGAGCAACAGCTCCTCCAGAACATTGTTGTTCAACAACTCTGCGTAGCTTTAAATCATCTAGCAAAAACTGCCTATAGTTCTTCTCGGCATACCACTTGGCTCGCCAATCCTGGTTAACGCCCAGCCTGAAACCACAAGGATGAACTTTTTGTCCCAAAATTATTTCTCCTCCTCAGTAACGAAAACTGTAATATTGCTGGACCGCTTTAAGATAGGACTCACCCTCCCTCTAGACTGGGGGCGGTATCTCTTCAACGTATGTCCTTTATCAGCAAATATATCGGTGATTCTAAGCTCAGCAGGCGACATTTGAAAATTGTTTTCAGCATTTGCCACCGCCGATTTAATGACTTTAGACACAGCCTTGGCTGTGGGGGTAGGCACAAAACTGAGGATATTCAGCGCCTCGTCAATTTTTCTGCCTCTGACCATATTTATCGCCAGCCGAACCTTCTGAGGCGAAATGCCAACATCCTTAGCTACTGCTTTTACCTTCATGACGTCTTATTGTTTCCTCGCCTGTTCAGTTATTTTAGATTTAGTGATATGCCCCCTGAATGTCCTGGTAGCCGAAAATTCTGCCAATTTGTGCCCCACCATATTTTCCGTGATGAAAATGGGTACATGCTTCCTCCCATTGTGCACTGCAATAGTATGACCTATCATTTCCGGAAAAATAGTAGAGGAGCGAGACCATGTCTTTATCACTGTTTTTTCGCCCGAACTATTGAGCGCCTCTATTTTCTTAAACAATTTAGCATCGCAAAAGGGTCCCTTTTTAAGCGACCTTGACATCTTCTTGCCTCCGTTTGAGAATCATTTTGTCTGATGTTTTACGACGACGTGTCTTAGGCCCCAAAGCTGGCTTTCCCCAGGGAGTTTTCGGATGCATACCCCTCGGAGCTCTGCCCTCCCCACCTCCATGTGGGTGGTCACGAGGAGTCATAGCAGAACCCCTGACCGTAGGTCGCCAACCCGACCAGCGCTTCTTGCCGGCTTTGCCTAACTTTATATTTCCGTGATCAACGTTGCCTATTTGACCAACAGTAGCCCAGCACTTTTGATGAAATTTACGTAGTTCACCCGAAGGGAGTTTAAGTACAACATATCGGCCTTCCTTGTTCATGATTTGGGCAGAACTCCCTGCGCTGTGAATAAGCTTTCCTCCTTTGCCTGGCTCAAACTCAACATTATGCACTAAAGTTCCCACAGGAATCGACTCTAACGGGAGAGCATTCCCAAGTTTTATATCGACATCCTCGCCTGCCTGTATAGTATCTCCCAACTTGATGCCCAAAGGGGCTATTATATAGCGCTTTTCCCCATCAGCATAATGAATTAAGGCAATGCGAGCCGACCTATTGGGGTCATATTCAATGGAAGCTATTTTCCCGGGAACGATAATTTTATCTCTCTTAAAATCAATCAGGCGAAGTTTCCGCTTACTGCCACCACCTCGATGACGTACAGTTATAACACCTCGGCTATTACGCCCAGCTTTCTTTTTCAGTGGCGCCAGTAAAGATTTCTCAGGAAATCCCCTGGTTAACTCTTCAAAAGTAGCACCAGACATAAACCTCCTGCCTGGAGAAGTTGGATTATAAGTCTTTAAGCCCACCAATCGCTCCTTATTTGTGCGTCCTTTGCCAGCGAGTTTTTTTAAGAAGTTTCTTATGTCTGTGTTTAGACATCTTCTTTTTTCTCCACTTAAGAACTGAACCCATTAGACACCCTCAAAAAAAGTAATTTTATGTCCCGGTGCCAAAGTAACTATTGCCTTCTTCCAAGATGAGCTAGTTACTTGCCTTCTGCCGAATCTCTTTGTCTTGCCAGGCACCATCATCACATTGACTTTGTTTACCTTTACCTTGAAAGCTTGTTCCACTGCCTCCTTAATCTGAGACCCTGTAGCCTTACTCTTCACCTCAAAGGCATATTTATCTCTTTCCTTAAGCAAGGTAGCCTTCTCAGTAATTAAAGGACGCCGTAGAACCTCGTAAAGATGCAATTTATTTACCCCAAATTTGCTCAATGTTGCGTATCGCCGGTACGGTGGCTATCAATATTTCATAAGAAAGTAAATCCAATACATTAATTAGGTCCGAAGGAAGGACTTTAACTTCAGGCAGATTAGCCGTTGATTTTACCACATTCGGCGCCGACTGAGCAGTAAGAATCAAACTGGAAGCATCGATGCCCAGCGAAGACAGAACACTTATCATGCCTTTTGTCTTTGGTTCTTCAAAATTAAGTTCCTGCAACAGTCTTATGTTTCCTTCTCTAACTTTATCGGAGAGTAGGCATTTCAAAGCCAACTTCCTCATTTTCCGGGGCATCGACTGGCGATAGGTACGCGGCTTAGGACCAAAAACTACCCCGCCTCCCCTAAGCAGCGGTGATTTTATATCACCCCTTCGCGCTCTACCAGTATGCTTTTGCCGATAGAGTTTTCTCGTGCTCCCCCTAACATCTCCCCTGGTCTTGGTAGACGCAGTACCGTGGCGTTTATTGGCTAATTGGCCGACCATTGCTTGATGAACTACCGCCCCATTAAAGGGAATATTAAAAACGGCCGGGCTAAGTTCTATCTGGTCAACAACTTCACCGTTTGAATTATGAACTGGTACTTGCACTTCCTGTTACCTTACTTTTTCAATTATTAACAACCCACCAGTGGCTCCAGGTACTGCACCTTTCACCAAAAGCAAATTACTCTCTGGGTCAGCTTTAATTACCTCGAGCTTGCGCGCTGTCACTCTCCTATTTCCCATATGTCCTGCCATGCGTTTCCCTTTGAGCACTCGACCGGGAAAAGTAGTAGCTCCAATTGAACCAGGGGCGCGATGGCGGTCAGTCTGGCCGTGGGTTTTCGGGCCACCGGCAAAATGGTATCGCTTAACCACACCAGCAAAGCCCTTCCCCTTAGAAAAGCCAGTTACATTTATCAGGTCACCTTGTTTTAGAAAGCCCACATCTACCTTGTCACCCCTCTTGACCGAGCTAATATCATCGGTCCTGAATTCTCGAAGATAGCGAACATTCTCTAGGCCTCGAAGATGCCCCTTCTCTGCAGAGCTAAGCCGGGATTGTTTTACCTTGTTCTCAATAAAGCCCACTTGAACGGCGTCATAACCATCCCTTTCTCGGCTCTTTATTTGAGTTACCACGGAAGGCCCAGCTTGAATAGCGGTTACTACCATCGCCTCTCCGCTTTCCTGAAACAGTTGCGTCATGCCTATTTTTCTACCAGTAATGCCTGAAAACATTGTTTTTACCTACAATTTAATATCTATCTCCACTCCAGACGCCAGGTCAAGGTGACTCAGTGCTTCTATAGTCTTAGAACTGGGCTGCAGAATATCTATTAGCCTTTTATGTGTCCTGATTTCAAACTGCTCCCTGGAATCTTTGTCGATGTTAGGGGAGCGAATAACACAGAATTTCTCAATACGAGTGGGTAGAGGCACCGGGCCAACCACTATAGCCCCGGTACGTTCCACTGTCTCCAGTATTTGACTCACTGCTTGATCAGCCAACTTATGATCAAAGCTTTTGACTTTGATACGAACTTTCTGGTCAATCATTTGTTTCTCCCCATTCTAGCGGCAATTTGCCCAGCCAAATCCTGAGGCAATTTTTCATAGCGATGAAAGCACATAGTATGAGTCGCCCTACCTTGACTGAGCGACCTCAAATCTCCAGCGAAACCGAATATTTCCGCTAGAGGAACAAGAGCACGGATAGCGGAGAACTCGTCGCGACTTTCAACGCCGTCAACGCGAGCCCTTCGAGAGTTTAAATCGCCAATAATGTCCCCGAGGAATTGATTGGGAGTTGTTATCTCCACTTCCATAATTGGCTCGAGAATAACAGGTCTAGCTTTATCTATCCCATCCCTCATAGCCATGAAGGCTGCCATTCTGAAGGCCACATCTGAAGAGTCAACATCATGAAAACTTCCGTCATACAAAGTCGCCTTTATATCTATTACAGGGTAACCAGCTAATCCTCCACTTTGTAAAGCTGACTTGGCACCTGTTTCTACTGAGGGAGTAAATCCCTTAGGTATAGCCCCGTTTCGAATCTGGTCACGAAACTCAAATCCGCTCCCACGCTCACCTGGCTCAATTCTAAGCCAAACGTGCCCATATTGCCCTCTACCACCGGATTGACGTACAAATCTCCCTTCAGATTCCACAGGCACGGTTATTGTCTCCTTGTAAGCGACCTGAGGTTTCCCCGCATTAACCCTTATGCCATATTCGCGAAATATGCGGTCCATTAAAACTTCGAGATGCAGTTCACCCATTCCCGAAATCAAAGTTTGACCTATTTCCTTGTCATGATAAACCTTGAAGGTAGGGTCCTCCATAGCAAGTTTAGCCAAAGCATCATCCAACTTGTCCTGGTCGACTCTACTTTTGGGTTCAACAGCCATGGAAAGCACCGGTTCAACAAATCGTATGGCTTCCAGTAGCACCGGTCGTGTGGGATCGCAAAGGGTATTGCCGGTCGAGGTCATCTTAAGTCCCAGGCTAGCTACAATGCTTCCGGTCTCAACGTGATTAATTTCCTCACGGTGATCGGCGTGCATAACATATAGTTTTCCCAATCTCTCTTTCTTAGTTATGCTGGAGTTCAAGATTTGTGCTCCGGCTTTCACCATGCCCGAGTATACACGCAAGTAAACCAGTCTACCCATAAACGGGTCAAAAACCGTTTTAAATGCCAATGCAGAAAAAGGGTCATCATCGCTCACCAGTCGAAGGATTTCCTTGCCGCTTCTAGGATCTGTAGTCGAGATGGGAGGGATATCTAGTGGCGAAGGGAGGTAATCTACAATAGCGTCAAGCAGCAACTGGATACCTCTATCTCTCAAGGCACTGCCACAAAGGACAGGCACAATGCAGTTAGCAAGCGTCAGCCTTCTTAGAGCCGCTTTAATTTGAGATGCGGACACGTCTTGCCCATCAAGGTACATCATCATAATATCCTCATCGAGCTCGGCTAAGTTCTCGATTAATACTTGACGATGCTTGGCCAGTAGAGTCTCGCCATCCTCCTCAATTGAAGTTGAATTAGAGTCGATCGGAAATGGAACAACCTTGTTCTCCACAAGGTCAATGATACCCCGAAAGAGTTTTTCACTTCCTATTGGGAGCTGTATCGGTAATGCCTTGATTCGCAACCTTTCATTAATCATTGTCATCGTGTGATGAAAATCAGCACCAATCCTGTCCATTTTGTTAATAAAGCAAATCCTGGCCACGCCATATTTATCTGCCTGGCGCCACACAGCCTCAGATTGAGCTTCCACTCCAGCTACACCATCGAAAATCACTACACCACCATCCAGCACACGGAGGCTACGCTCCACCTCAGCGGTAAAATCTACATGCCCAGGGGTATCTATGATATTTATACAATGTTCACTCCAGTGACATGTCGTAGCCGCTGAAGTAATGGTAATACCTCGTTCTCTTTCTTGCTCCATCCAATCCATTACCGCAGTCCCCTCATCTACACTTCCAACTTTGTAAGTTCGCCTTGTGTGGTGTAATATCATTTCTGTGGCTGTGGTCTTGCCAGCATCAATATGAGCAATGATCCCTATATTCCGTATTTTCTCCAGAGGAAAAGTCCGCGACATGAGTTTATCCTTTGTCTCAATTACTGCTTTTAACACGACTTATCACCAGCGATAGTGAGCAAAGGCTTTGTTAGCCTCTGCCATTTTGTGAAGATCATCACGTTTCTTAATTGCTGACCCCCGACCCTGGACAGCATCAACCAACTCACTTGCCAGCCTTTCTTCCATAGGTTTGCCACTACGAGCTCGCGCCGAGGCAATAAGCCATCTCATGGCAAGGGCGCGGCCTCGATCTTCCTTAACCTCTGTGGGAACCTGGTAGGTAGCCCCACCGACACGGCGTGATCTAACCATGAGAAGCGGTGTAGCATTTCTAATCGCCCGCTCTAAGGCTTCTTCAGGCTCGCTATTCACTTGTTGGGCAGTGAGCTGCAAGGCATTATAGACAACGTGCTCGGCTGTAGATTTTTGCCCTCGTATCATAAGCCTGTTAATAAATTTAGCTACCGTAGTGCTGTTATATTTAGCATCGGGTGGCGGTACCCTCTTTACTACTTTTCTAGCTCCTCTTGGCATTCGATATCCTCGCTATTTTTGTGCCTTGGTCCCATACCTGCTGCGACCCCGTTTACGACCAGATACTCCCTCAGTGTCCAAGGTGCCACGGATAATATGGTAGCGAATTCCAGGAACATCCTTAATACGTCCACCACGAATCAACACTACCGAGTGTTCCTGCAAATTATGTCCTTCACCAGGAATATAAGCGGTCACTTCCATACCGTTGGTTAGCCTAACCCGGGCAACTATACGCAATGCTGAATTGGGCTTCTTAGGTGT
>Ga0114925_10000601_pt1 | contig 16458 bp, 22 predicted proteins | sample SumtaG_2_FD_87287 | JGI IMG/M metagenome (GOLD analysis project Ga0114925, IMG submission 87287) | Deep subsurface microbial communities from Indian Ocean to uncover new lineages of life (NeLLi) - Sumatra_00607 metaG | ecosystem: Environmental > Aquatic > Marine > Oceanic > Sediment | place... | reverse complement strand
AGAGAAGAGGAGGAGAGACGAAGGGGAGAAGAGGAGGAGAGACGAAGGAGAGAAGAGGAGGAGAGACGAAGGATAGAAGAGGAAGTGATGGACGTAGAATACTTTCCAGAAGAGGAAGTGATGGACGTAGAATACTTTCCAGAAGAAGAAGTGATGGATGTAGAATACTTTCCAGAATACACATTCACGGTGTTAGCTGATCCGTATTCATTTAATATTAACTACGATCCCAATCTAGCTATATCTGATATAAAAGGCTATATATTTAATGAAACAGGAATACCCGTTTATTCCCAAAATTATATCACAATCGTGGATGATATTCCTTATACGGTTGTACGTGGCACATTAGCTGAGAACAACATCAAACCCAATGGTACTTTGATATCAATACCAAGCTAAATACATCAAATATTTACTTAAATAAGTAAATATTATGGTTAACAAATATATTCGCCACTTTGCGGGATTGGAAGAAGAGTGTTGTAATATCGAACATGTTTTCTTTTTGGAGATTTAAATTTTCAAACGCTGCCCCTGTAATATTCACATAATGGTAAACGGTTACAAATTCTTCACAACAAATAGATTTTTCCATATTATTCCGTGAAGTCTCAAGAAAACATTGCCCGAATTTTGCGCAACCGGGGACGAAATTTTTCTTCAATGTCGGACAGATCATCAGCATACAGACACCCCATAGTGGGGAACATGGTATAGAGAACCTCACAAATCTCTTTCTGTGCTGCATAGCTTACGTAGTCATCATGATGATCAGCTTCTGCAAAGTGTTGGGTGTAATCAGAGTCCTGCATCTTGTTGAATAACCACGCAGCATTACGTTTAGTAAAGGACTTTAGGCTGTTAGCTTGTCCGACCTCCCAATTAGTATCTCGGCGGTATCGCCAATCCCTTGGTTTAGTTAGTAGGTAAAAGCTTAGTTCTTCGACCAATTTCTGACATTTTTTACGGATCTTTTCCTCTGGGAAATTCATCGTATATAACTGTAGACGGTCAGTTGTTAATATAGACTTCTACTTGGATTTTTCATTCAGTTTTTCTATTTTAATTTTGTGTAGATTTAAATTATCGAGTATTTAGTCTTGAAGAAGGTTTTGAAAATAAGTTTTTAGGAGCATCAAAACATGTATTAAGATATATATATATATATATATATATATATATGGGCTTTGCGGGTTAATGAACTATATTTGCCGCTTTGCGGGTTAACAACATGTAGATTGAGAGGTTATTTCCTCGTCGGGTTCATCATTTCCAGCATGAATATAGATAGCGCTAGTGCGAAGACTGGAAACATTTTGTCCGTGTATTTTCAGGGTAAAGTCTTGAAAAAGCTGCTGGACATTTTCTCCTGTAACAGCCGATGTAAAATAGCATATTACAGGAACGTCAAAATGATGTTTCAGATCTTCCATAACAGATAATAGCTTGCGATGGTCGTCTTCATCAATAAGATCAATCTTATTACCCACAAGAGTTATAACTGGTAATTTTTTGGGAAAGTGAGCCTCAAGGCATGGAATCCACCTTGTTTTTATCTTTTCCGCACTTATAGCATCTGTTACATCATATACAATAATTACACCGTGTGAACCCCTAAAATATCTAGGTACAATAGCACTATATCTTTCTTGACCTGCTGAATCCCAGATTTCTAACTTTACCATCTCATTATCTTTGTCAATCCACATTTTCTTAGTACTAAAAGCAGCTCCAATAGTTGATGTAATTGTAGGATCCATTACTCCTTTTTGAAACCGATATAGCAATGAAGACTTACCAACACTAGATTCGCCAATAATAACAATTTTGTAGTTTTTCATGATATGTGTGTTTCTGTCGTGTCTTTTTACTTACTTCATTATCTTCATAATTGAAGTTTTTTTCCTACTCATTTTAGGAAAAATGAGTGAAACTGTTAGTGTTACCACCAGCGATGAAGTTACGATAGAAGTCCCTCGAGAAATAGTTCTCATGTGGGGAACCGTAGCAGATCTATTGGAAGATTACGCCAAACCTAAGAAAGAAGGTGAAGAAGGTGAAGATGCTTCTGAATTAAAAATGGAAGACATTCCTATTCCTGAAGTTGAATCCGGAATCTTAGAAAAAATTATTGAATTTTGTCAACAATATTTGGTAGATCCAGAAGGTATTGAATGGAAGCGAAGCTATTTTGCCTCTACAGATGATTCTCTGGAAGCTATTCAATCTAGAAACCGGATGTTGGCTGAAATTACTGCTGGAGCTAATTATCTCAATATCAAACCGCTATACACAGAGGTTACGGCAGCTATTGCGTCCACATTTAAGGGTAAAACCCCCGAACAAATTCGCGATGAATGGGGATGGCCCGATGATTTGTCAGCCGAAGAAAAAGAACGTATTATCCAAGAGAACGCCTGGTGTCTTGACCTTTAGTTTGCTTTGACTCTTTATAAAATGTGTATACAACCATAAAAATAATTGTAATCACTATAATAACAGCTACCGCGACATATAGTATCCATAAACCAATAGAGATTGATGGTGATGACGACGAATCTTCATTGGGTTCATTTGTATCCATTTTATATTTGCACAAATATAAAAATTTACAATTCACTCGCATATATTGTACATTCTACAGCACGTTTCACATGAGGCTTCAGACCTTTTCGTACCGGATGAGCAGTAATGTGTTCCCGTTCCGTCAAAGATCCAGAGTTCATCTTCGATGGTAAGTCTGCTCTTGATCATGAGGAATCTATTCCAGAATATACATACACATACACATATCAAAAATAAGTACACACACTGTAGAAAATATAATTACAACACTGCTAGCGATAAACCAATAGGGAAATATTAGATCTGACCCACAAACATCAGTCAAACATACAATACCAGTAACAAGGAATACGGTGGGAGTACATATTCCTATAAAAATCATAAATAATAACAACGTGACTCTTTGAGATTCCATTTTTAGTGATTGAATGTGTGGGCATATTTCAGTTTTATCATCTTTTAGATGATAAAGGAGTATTTTACGGCTAATTGACATGATTATAACTTATTTAGACGTTAATGATATAACATATTCTGGATCTAATATAAATGATATACATTTTATATACTTTCTTGTCGGGTTGAGATTGTAATTTGTCTGCAATTCTGTTTACTCATTAAGAAAATGTCTTAGTTTTCAAAAGAGTCAATGTTTGAAAGAGGATCTACTGAAAAATGGATTGAGGAAGCTATCACTACGAAACGGTGTAAATTATCTTCGACTGGAGCTTTAGTAGCATATTCGGGGGATAAAACAGGTAGATCTCCTAAGGATAAAAGAATTGTTATGAATAAAGCGAGTAAAGATATATGGTGGTCTGATGTGAATATGCCTATTGACAAAGAATTGTATCGCCACTATGTAAATTATGCACGCAGTTATATGTTTTATCATTTGGAAGATGTACATATCGTAGATGCGTATGCAGGGTGGGATCATAAACATCGCGTAGGTGTACGTATATATTGTTACAATCCTTATCATGCTTTATTCATGGAAAATATGTTGATTCCAGTGAATAAATACGAACACAAGGATTTTGAACCAGAATTAGTTATCTATAATGCCGGGCATCTAGCATTAGATGAAGTGACTCTAACCTGTAACAAAGACTCTTCACTAAACAAGACCCTAATTGCATTAAAATTGAGCAAAGGATTGTCATCGATGGTTATATATGGTACTGAGTATGCAGGAGAAATGAAAAAGGGAGTACTTACCTACATGATGTGGAGAATGCCGTTATATGATCATCTAACGCTTCATTCGAGTGCTAATATATCTAAAACTAAACGTGGATACGTTACGTTCTTTTTTGGGTTGTCGGGTACCGGCAAGACGAGTTTATCAGCCGATTCTAACAGTTGTTTAATAGGAGATGATGAACATGTGTGGACCAACGAAGGTATTTTCAACATCGAAGGTGGATGTTATGCTAAATGTATTGGTTTGAAAGAAGACAAAGAACCCGAAATATTTCATGCTATCAAATACGGTGCCGTGCTTGAGAATGTGGTAATGGATGAAGAGACAAGAGTCGTTGATTATGACGATGTATCCATCACTCCGAATACTAGAGCATCATATCCATTATATTTCGTTAAAGATAGTATCATCCCGGCTATTGCTCCTCATCCCAGAAACATTATCTTTTTGACATGCGATGCTAGTGGGTTATTACCGCCGATCTCTAAATTGACACCTGAACAAGCAGTATTTTTCTTCATCAGCGGTTATACTTCGAAAATACCTGGGACAGAAGTAGGTGTAACCAAACCTACACCTACTTTTTCAGCATGTTTTGGAGAGCCATTTTTAGTGTGGTCACCATTACGATATGGCGAATTGTTAAGACAAAAAATAGAAAAACACGGTACTCCAGTATATCTATTGAATACGGGTTGGATCGAGGGAGAATATGGAGTTGGTAGACGTATACCTATCAAATATTCGAGAAGTATGGTCGACGCTATCATCGAAGACAAATTCACTAACTTTGAAACCTTTCCTGTGTTTGACTTGGAAATACCTACGGCTTGCCCTAATGTTCCTTCTGACATTCTAAATCCAGTAAATAACCATCCTAACCCAACGCAATACCTCGAAGATCTACAAGATTTATACAATAAATTCCAAGAAAATTATAAACGCTATGATACATAATTATTGTTGTAAATTTATTTACTATAAAAAATATGAGCTGTGGAAAGTCTAAGTCTAAAGGTTGCTGTGGAACAAAAATTATACCCAGCAAAGCTTACGCTCACCTTATTTATAGTTCAGAAAGTCCTCAACTCGTTAGAGCATTTCCTACGCCAGCTATTCGTGATGTGATAGAGTTTAATCAAAGTCCTATTACTAAATTTGTGACTCACCCTGTAGACGGTGACCTATCCAAATTCAAAGTGAATATTGGTGGTGTCTATAAATGTTCGTGGTTGTTGAATACCGTTGGTGTTGAAGGTCTAGGTTATTATCTCTCTCAAGGAACTTTTGTTTTGCAAATAAACGAAGAAATAATCCAGGAACGTCCTCAACATCCCGCTGCATACACGTTTCCTCTGAATAGTCTAGAAGATGTGGTGCGTCCACAAATTACAGGACAAGACTCACTACGACTTAGCGCTGGATCTGTATTACAATTAAGATATCGAAAAGGATTTCCAGATCCTAGCTTGCCTGATAGTGGTTTGGAGTTAGAACTTACACAAAATGATCCCCTTTCAAATGGACTTAACCTTGCTGGGGCGGATCTTATTTTAGAACGCATTGACGCATAAAACTTAATATATATATATAATCCCGTTCAACAGAATATTTTATACTATTAACAAAAATATGAGTTGCGGAAAGTCTAAGTGTAAATGTAAGGTAAGATGTTGCTGTAATACGAAAATTATTCCTAGTAAAGCTTATACTCACCTTATTTACAGCTCAACATCACCCCAAATAGTCAGAGCGCCTCCTACACCAATGCGCCGTGATGTAATTGAATTTAACCAAAGTCCTATTACTAAAGCTGTGACTCACCCCGTAGACGGTGACCTATCCAAATTCAAAGTGAATATTGGAGGTGTCTATAGTTGTTCATGGTTGTTGAATACCGTCGCTATCGCTGGGTCAACTTACTATCTCTCTCAAGGAACTTTTGTTTTGCAAATAAACGGGGTAGTACTCCCAGAGCGACCTCAACATTCAGCCGCATATACCTTCACTCCGGGCAGTCTAAATAACGTTGTTCGTCCACAATTTGTAGGACAAGATATGCTGCGACTTAATGCTGGAGATATATTACAATTAAGATATATAGGGGCTTTTCCAGATCCTAATATACCTGATAGTGGCTTGAATTTAGAACTCACACAAAACTTCTTTAGTCCTGCAAACCCTGTTACAGCCACATTTAACTGTGCCGGAGCAGATCTTATCTTAGAACGTGTAGACGCGTAAATATACACCTAAATTTAAATATTTTGTCCAGTAACAAAATATTTAGAAGTTTTGAGAATATAACACTTATTAAAAAATATGAGCTGCGGAAAGTCTAAATGTAAACGTAAATGCTGCTGTCAGCCAGCAAAACTGAATGTTGCGGATTATGTATATGCTGCTGTTGAAGGGAATATTCAACTCGATAGTGGCGAAACCAGATTCGTAAATTCTCCTCCTACAAATCCTTTTTCTAACCCTTACAATTGTGTACGAGGCAATTTAAGTGGATTTGATCCAGTTACAGGGATATTCACGGCTCCTAGAACGGCATTATATCAAGTAAGTGTATGGGCTAATTATTTACAAGAAAGAGTAGCATGTCCTGGTCCTTCAGGATTTATAGGACCTTTTCCGTGCCGGGATTGTACAGGATGCACAGGAATTAATGGTGTTGACGGACTGTGTTGTAAAGGACCATCTGGGTGTGTGGGAGCTGTAGTTATTCCGCCTCTCGTGGGAACCACAAATACTCAAATCTGCCGAGAACTTAAAGAAAATATATGTGGTGCACCCGGAACCGGGTTTGGAGGATTAGATATTGCGGTTGTAGGACAAACAGCGCCTTGGTCCTTTATCTGCTTACCCGGTTCAACAGGAACGACGGAATGTAATTATGTAGCTTCTGCTACTTTAGGGGCTAGTATTCCCCTAAGAGCTGGTGAGAAACTCATGGTTAGTGTATTCCAAGAAAACAATCAAGAGCGAAGAGTTTTCCTATTTTTGGAATGGATGATTGTCCAGGGTCCTTTTATTAACTTAGGCAAACCTAGAGGTCCTGGTGTAGGCACGTAAAACAATTTACAAGTTAATTCACAAATTCGTTGATCATTTTCGACATTTGTAGCAATTTCGTGAGTTGTTTGTTTTTAGCCATATTTACCACAAAGGAGGGAATCCAGCCTTTGGGATCAACATGATTCAACGATGTTATTTTACATCTTCCATCTTCAGTATCTTCAAACGTGTAGCCACTAATAAAAATTTCTCCGCGCACATAGTCCTTTAAAGGAGGAATTGCTGGATTTTCCGTAGATACTCCACAAATTAAATAAGTATTATCGGTTTGATATACATATCTAAATGCGCAGAAATCTCTTGTGGTTACTGGAAAGGGTGCAGTATAAACGTAATGTAAAAGATGAGTATTTTTATCAATTTCTTCAACAAGATCATATTTAGCTACTTGCGGGTCCCATAGTTTTCGGGTTTCTAAGTCACAGCTAAGAATGTAGTCAAAAGCTTGTTTAGCGGTACAATTGACAATACCAGTACATTTTACCATAGGGAAGTCCTCACTTGTAGCTTTCTCCCATAACACGAAAGATTCACCACACTCATTATCTTGTGTATCTAGACATTCCCAATCTTCTGAGGATGATATAGAGATAAACTCACTTGCTGCTGTCAATGCCATTTTAAATATGTTTAGAATACATATTTAATCAATGATAAAATCATATCAAAACTTGAATATTCAATATTTGCACTTTAAGTAAATGAATATTGAATATTCAATATTCAGTTTAAGATAAAGATGTTTCCTTGCTTCCCTGAAGAAGTGAAAGAACTAGTAGAGGCAAAAGATTGGGATACACTCGAAGAGTTGCATGCCAAATATACTGAAAACCCTAGCCAGGAGCAACTGCTTTCAAGATTTACCGAAGAAGAGAAAGAGAATTATCTGTGGTATCTGAACGTTGAAAAGATCATCAATAAAGAAAACGATCTATCATCTGTATTACCTGAACCTCATTTGGTACGAAAGTATTTGTTACTTGGACTATTGAAGATCAAGGCTAAAGAATATCCAGAAATCCAAATCTTGATCAACATTATTAAAAGTAAAGTATCAAAAACGCCAAAAATTTGGCAAATTATTGAATCCTCGAGATATTTGCGAGAAGAAATCGGCAAATATCTCAAATTATCTAAAAGTTATAGTGATGTAGAAGTGTATAGACGTTTCAAAGCTATAGATATATTTATGCAATTTTCCTTTGACGGAGAAAAATGCAGGGAGCAAATGGACATATTTGAAGATATTGGGTATTCTATAGAGATGATAGAACAAGTATTTTATTTGATTCGTGATGAATGTAGTGACTTAGTACAATATTTTGTCCTGGAATGTGAGTGGCCCTATACCGATGAAACTAAACCAGACATGGATGCGCTCAAACACCGGTTTAGATTCATGAGACAACATCTTTTTACTGATGAACTCCATAATTTATACGATCCTTTTGAAGAGTTCGATCAATTGCTATTTCCTTAGGTTAATACCAAGATATAAAGATTCTTTATATCTTATGATGATATGATGATGATGATATGATGATGATGATATGATGATGATTTACTTGAAATTAGATAATTTCAATAAACATTCAACGTCATAACCCAATGCTTGAAGGTGTTCTACACCTCCCCGTTGCCTATCTATTACACACACAATCTTTGATACTGTAAGTCCTTCTTCTTTGAGAATATTCAAAACATTTTCAACGCTTGACCCTGTGGTAATCACGTCTTCGATAAGTATTAACTCCCGTGAGGGATCTGGATCACCTTCAATTCTTTTTTGTGTACCATGATCCTTGACTTTATCCCGAATAAATATGGAAGGAATATTAAATAACAAAGAAATACCGATAGATAAGGCTATTCCACCCATAGGTACCCCTGAAACAATTAAATTATGCTGATTACTAGATGTAAAAAAAAGGTTGCTGATTTCTTTACATACATCTTTGAGAAGACACGGCATGCTTACCAATTTTTTCAAATCTACGTAAATATCCGATTTTTCCCCGCTTTTAAGAATGAATGATCCTCTCTTTACAATTTCGTATTGCCATAACCTTGTTACTAGATCTTTTGACATATATTTACTAATATGTCAAAAGATTATAGAAATCAAAATGTTATGAAATATTCATAACATTTTGATCGTAAGGATATTTTTACCAGAATGTTCTTAATATTCATCTTCTTAATTTAATCATTGACTATTGCGTATTGACGACAAGCAAAGGCACAAGTTTCTGTGGATCCAATATACCGCCCTTTGAGAACATATAAATTAATGCCAGTTCTATCTCTGATTTTGGTTATTCTCCTGACTTTACACGGACAATATAACATAGGACCATACATCTGACCAAAACGCTCAGGTATGCGAATAAAAGATGATATTTCACATGCATTTGGAATTACAATATTGTGAAATGTCGTGGTGTATATCACTCTTTTAGGTTTCCACATTTTACGGAAATGCGAGGATTCAAGAATAGATCGAAACAATTTGCAAGTCTTTGCGATGCTATCCCAATCTTTAATTGAGGCTTCTAACAAAATAGCCGTCCATATTTCACGAGGAAAAATAAGATCGTATGCATCCCCCATCTTGTATTTTCTAAATGAAAATCCCATATTGATAATAAGTTTATCGTTTACGATATAATCTTAAGAGTTAATTTTTGAGTTTTATCATACGTGGATGTCCAGTACTTCTTTTCTTGGCATATACCATCAAATAATCTTTATCTTGAATTGTTCCAGTGTCAGGAATTGGGGAATGATATGTTGAAAACCCATATTTGTGAAGATATGCCGTATTTTCGATGAAGTCTTCCCACATTTCTCCCTTTGAAAACCAGTAACGGAACACAATTTTTTGCACATTTTTCCACGATGTGCAGGTACGAAGAATTTTCAATAGAGTTTGATTCGGTATATCAATCTTAACGCACGTTATTTGGTCGTCAATGGCAAATTTAGATGAATCTTTTAGTACAATTATCTCCTCATTCATATTCAGGTGGATGTTGTGACGAAATAGTTTTGGATCATCGTTTTTCGCTACTTGAATACTTACTACTTTATCAGCACCAAGATTAGCTGCCCAATTAGCAAAACAACCTATCCCTGCTCCATAATCCAACCATTTGTCTCCCTTTTCAACTCGGAGCACTTGATTCCTCTTAAAAATCGTATTCTTACACACTTCTTGTGTTTCTTTTTCATCTTCGGGTCTATATTGAAGCCTCAATTTAAACCCCTTCCAATACTTCTCTTTGTGAGGTTCATTCTTTGAACACGCAGACAACATGTTGGTCCTCAAATAACAAACAAGAGATATTCGTTCTTTTGCTTCTGAGAATATGGACTCGTTGTTACAATGATACTCATGCGAATCAAAAAGCAATAGAGATCCTCCTCTAACATCTACGGCAACATTATATCGTGGAAATAACAATTCACATCCACCAAAAGACTCTTTTCGGTCTGGATCCTCAAGAACTGTGAAACATCCAAATCCCTTGGGATAATCACCTCTGTCTGTATGAAGTGCGGTTCTCCAGTTGTAATTGACAGTAACCGTAGAAAATACGGAAGTTCCTATCCTACCTCGACTCATTTCTATACGTTCTTTTTGTCTATCATATTGTTCTGGCATTAATTCTCCAAAACGATCACTTACAAACTCGAAAAATGGAAAAGTTGTTTCATACCGTCTTAAGAATTTAGCTGAAAATCTTGTCAGGCGACATCCCTTGCGATCAGGATCGTCTCTGGCAGCATAATCTGACCAACCAACAATTCCACTCCGCACTTGATTGGCAACTGTCTGATTCTTATAATGGGCTTTAAATTTCCCCGGTTTGTATTTAAAATTTTCCTCCTGGATTTCTTTACCTTCATTATCCATTTTTTTCTTGAATTTATCGATATTAAACTTCCCCGCAGCAATGCCGCGGTTATCATTCTTTCTCGCAGCGGATTTTAGACTGACGAATGTATTGTCACACATATCCAATGGCAAAATGGATTTGCGAAATTTCAATAATACCTCACCATTTGATTTATAGACATCTGCATCATCGCTAATAACAAGCGTAGATTCGTTTAATGTGAGAAAATTTCCTGACATAGCCTTCAATTCAGTGGATGTCAATACCTCACGAGGATGATAAACTTGAACGTAATCTCCTAAGGTTTTCTTTAGGAGACAGAGTTGATCTTCTTGAGGCAACTTCCCATCTATCACAACAGAATTGTAACTTTTAGCGAGGTTTCTTGTCTTTGTTATCCTACCTTTAATCCAAGCCTCATTCTGGGCTTTCTTTCCTGATCTTTTCCGTCTTCTTTCTCTAGCAACATCATCAGGAGTTTTGAGCCATACCACGTTGAGATCCCCGTGTTTTTTGGCTTCTTTGAAGAACTTTTCATTGGCTAAACGGTCTCCTTCTCCTATAATCGTTGTATCAGAAGAGATACTAGGAAGCCACTCTTTGATTTGCGTGATAACTGTAAATGGAAGCGTATCTGTACCTCCAAATGTCTTAGGATTTTGTAAACCCAAGCTTACAATATTAGTCCCGTTATAATCGTATAATTCATGCTTAAATGGCTTTAAACGAGTTTCTTGAAGAGTACATTGTGATGTCAAAAAATTTTTCATTAGTGTACTCTTACCACTCCCTGGCTGCCCTATTAAATAGACTATCTTCAAGATAGAAGAATTTACAGCGGAATCTTGTTCCATTTTTATAAAGATAAATTAATGTATATATTACTACAATAGATGTTGTAGTAATACTAAATTTGATTTTTTTAAATACGTAAAGGTTTAGTAACCTTATTTTAACATGGAAGATCCAAAGGATCCTGGCAAGTATTGTTATGAGTGTTACGCATGGGACATTCCCTTAGTGAGAAATGGTTGGAATCAATACGGCTTTGGTAGTTATCTATGCGAATGTTGCGTATCTAGCAAAAGCCTGTTTAAATACTACAAGAGCACCAATACAGGGCATTATTCCAAAGAAAATGATATCAGGTATACAAAACCTGTGTCTATTCCGGGAGTTACACAGGCTGGATCTTCCATCACGTACTATGGAAAAAGCAGTTAAGATAATGAAGAAAACTATAGCGATCCCTTTGACAACTGCGACAGCACTGATGAGCTTATTGATCTCTTGTAAACGAAGTTTATTTTATAACCATACAACTTCCAAACCTAGCTGCGATGTTGGAATGCAAGTTTTCGTAAATCTTTCTAACGACAATACTTCTGCCAAAGACACAATTCTTCCATCCACTCCGTATCTACGTTTTGGCGGATGATGCATCCGCCATTCAAATTGATATGCGGTACGTTTGTTAGGAAATCCCTTAACATAACATATCATCTTCCACGGTCTTCCATATTTTGTATATTTAGCTCCTCCTTTGATTTCCCCGTTATGTTGGCGTAATCTTCGAGTTAAATTACATGTACAGCCCACGTATGTCCTAGATTTAGTAGTAGATGAAAGTAAATATACAAAATAGGACTTCATTTAAGTTTGATTTATGATCTTAAAAAAATTATATTTTACTCTTTAAGCATTTTTATATTTTCCTATAAAAATGGGCAAGTCTTATACTTACTTCTATGGAGATAAGAACAAATGTGGTTGTAAAAAGTGCAAGAAAAAGAACAATGTATACCGGGTCAAAAAGACGCACTATAAGATCGTATGCAAGGAAAAGAAGAAATGTGATAGCGGTAAATGTTATAAGCGTCATCACAAGAAACATTATTACAACAGTTCATCTTCGTACTGTTCCTCGTCCTCGTCGTGTTCTTCGTCGGGTTGCTCCTCCTCATCATCTTCGTGCTGCTGTTAGACAAACACAATTAATGTCACTAATGTAGATATAATATGATATGATAGAGTGTTATCTTCGATATTGATGTCTTCTCCATTAACTCCATCTAAAAGTGTAAAAATATAAGATTAAATGTTTAAAAAAATGATAATCTAATTGCCATTTCTTATTCTTAAAATAAGAATAAATATGCCAATTCCTTTAATTCTACATGGTACTACAACTAACCATCATTTTGGAGATTTAATGGGAACTTCAACCAAGTTCGTTTCTCATCAGCCCGGCTTTCATCCAGACATACACCCTACAACCATAAACCCAAGTCATGGAGTTTACTGTGGACATGTTGGTGTAGGTTACACTACAAGTGGTGGACATATTACTGCAAGTGCAGGACTTGATGGATGTGCCATCCATAATTCAGATGGATGGCATACTAGTAATCTTTCCGGTACTGGATCTCCAACTTTTGGAGGCACCATTGGTATTAATTTCTAAAGATTGAATCGTTATACATAAAATTATTTGTTAAACTACAAATAATCTTTACTTTCTTAATAATTATAGATGCCTATTATAACAGCTGCTTTAGGAGCTTCAGTTTGTTCTTCAGTTTGTATAGTTGGGGCTGTAATAGTAGGTAACTATGTTTTAGTTCCTATTGCTGTGGGAACTTATACTAAGATTAAACATTCGATTTTTGAACATTCTTGGCATGTATCATCATTTGCGTTAGTTCATAATGGCGAAGGAACCTTATCATTATTAAAATATGTTAGTTCTAATTTTAAAGGACAAAATACTGTCTATATATCTGATGTTAATAAAGATCAATTGCCTATACCTACAGATCAATGGTTTAAGAAAAAGATTGGGGATGTAATGGTTTACATGAGAGTAAATACTACTAATCCTACCAAAGATCCTCGTATAAATGGTGCAATTACTGGAGTAACTTTAAAGTGTAAGAAAAATTCTTATTCAAGAGAAGAACTAGACAAGGTTCTTCCTCTTATTATAAAAGAATTTCGAATGTCCAAACCGACATAATGCAAATTATCTTAATAAACTTTGCTTATCCAAGCAAAGTTTACATATTTATTTTTATGATTCCTATTATTCCATTATTTCATCGATAGAATAATAACACTGTGCCCTCCATGAAACTTGTGGATGTGTAGTATTGTCGACCAATTCCACTAGGGCTTTTCCAAAATGATCCTTAGTAATAACTATGATGCGAACGGTTGGTGTAGAAGCAATGCCAAAAGACATAGACAGTTTAGTTTCGCTGGTTAAATCTAAACAAAATGTTGGATGCCAATTTCCCAAATCCTTACACATACGTATATCACATTGCAATTGTGACATCATCTTACCAACCCATAAACACATACCAATATCTGCGGCATCACTTCGACTAGATTTGACTTCTGCCAGATGAAGTTTACGGTCATGGTCTTTCATGTCTTGAAGTATTTTAGCTCGAATATGTCCCGAGGCATGACTGAAAAACCCTACAATAGAAACTCTGCTTTCATCCTCGACCGGTATAGATTTACAAAAATCTCTATAGCTGTGTGGCGCGTTCTCCAAGTCTAGCAATACAAATGTATGCGCGGTTTCATCATTATCCAATTTATAACCGCTAGAAATATCTGTAGTATATCCTCTTCCATACCATTGCCAGGCTTTCAATGCTGCTTGTTTTGATGCTTCCTTTTTGGAAATGCAACATTCACTTGAGAAAGTTATATTATCTTTTCCATGTTTGGTGTTCACTTCGCACCTCCATTTAGGGCAATGATCTTCGCCACCCTCACGATAAAACGTATATTCAGGCAATCTAGTCCCCAAGCCTTGAAATATTTCTTGCAAACGGTTTTTAGCGGACATAGTTTGTAATGCAAAATTTGTGAATAAAAACTCATATTTTCAATTTCTAATTCGTTTTGTATGATGGATTTTAAAAGCTACACAACTTACACAATGACCACATGGATCAATTTTGTTTCTGGCGGGGCTGCTTCTATTACAGCAGAAGTATGTACACTTCCTTTAGATACTGTAAAAATACAGTTACAAACTCAACGCAAGTCATCCATACTTGCGATAATTAAACAGGAAGGACCACATTTTTTTTATCGCGGATTGATACCTGGAATTTATCGACAAGGGATTTATAGCAGCATCAAAATGTGTATATATCCGCACATTCGAGATTTTTTAGCTACAAGTCATATACGCAGAAACCAGAGTCTGTCACCTTCCTCACAGGTGAACATCATTCACCGCATATTAGCAGGTGGTATTGCTGGTGCTTGTGGTTCTGCCTTTGCTAATCCTTTTGATATCCTTAAAATTCAAAGGCAAGCTCAACAAAATCTAAATAGTAAACCTCGCTTAATTCAAGATTTACAACGGTTGGGATGGGATGGGTACCGTAGAGGATTGCTGGTAAACCTTCAGCGGTCTTTTCTTTTGAACGCTGCCGAGTTAGCAGCCTATGATACTTGTAAATCTTCGTTATTAACTAGATATCAGATGTCAGATACGATTTTAACACATTTTCTTTCTAGTTGTGTAGCTGGATTTTTTGCTGCAGGAGTGAGTGCACCTGTAGATTTTGTAAAGACAAGACTTATGAGTCAAAATAATACCACACGTATGTATACTGGAATAATGGATTGTATCATCAAAACCACAAAAAATGAAGGATTTTTAAGGTTATATAGCGGATTTATACCTTCGTGGTTGAGAATTGGTCCGTGGTGTTGTATTATGTTTATCACTTGGGAACAATATAAGAATTGGTTGCATGAAATGTGTTAAATATTTAATTGTGAATTAATTATGAGAATTATGAATAAGTGCTATTCATAATTTACTAATAAGTGAGTAATGTCGTTATACAAACGTTAATTATGCAACATTTCTGCAAAAATGATACCAGGGAAAACCAAAAACAAAGCGCATGTTATATAATATTATTATATAACGTTTATTATATTTGCTTTGGGATTAGGATTCTACCAAAGTCCAGCTTCTGTCTTCTTGTTGTTGCGACAGTCCATCTTTGCACAAGACTTGAGGGGAAATGGTAGTAACCCCGATATCTATTGGCGTTTCCTTCCACCATTTCGCAGCGCATTTTGAAATGAGTACCGTCTTCCACAACAATCACGATTCCTTCAAAACACTCACTTCGTGCGAGTTCGACAAATTCAACCAAAGAAGAAACACCTTCAATTCGGGGCACCAAAAGTTCCATATGGGGAATCAAAGCACGGTGATAAGGAACACCATCCATGTTCTTTTGATGCTTGGTACCTACCCATTCACAAGTGATTCATTCTGGTGCTTCTGAATCTGAGGGACCAGGAAGATTTCCGTCTTCGACTGCCGAGCCTTCTGTAATATTGGCGTGTGTTTTGTCAAATTTCGAACTTCTGTCCATATCAGCACAATACTCAAGTTCAAAATATAGAGGATCCGGAAATTCTGTCGATAGTTCCTTCTCAAGTCGTTCGCCCCATTTACAACATTCAGCTAGACTGTTAATGAACGGCAATTTAACCATGGTACTGTCATCATCGGTATATACGATAGATGCATTGTATGTATCTTCCAATCGTTTATTGCAATCCTGAATAAGTTCACGACCTTTAACTGTAACGCCAGGAAACTCCGAAAAATGACTGAAAGGTTGCATTATCGATTAATAGTTAGTGTCTGTT
>Ga0114925_10000599_pt1 | contig 16463 bp, 10 predicted proteins | sample SumtaG_2_FD_87287 | JGI IMG/M metagenome (GOLD analysis project Ga0114925, IMG submission 87287) | Deep subsurface microbial communities from Indian Ocean to uncover new lineages of life (NeLLi) - Sumatra_00607 metaG | ecosystem: Environmental > Aquatic > Marine > Oceanic > Sediment | place... | reverse complement strand
CCCTCTAAATTCGTACCGTGCATATACAGGGAAAATAAAAGTTAGCATTAAAGTCACAAGTAATAATATTTTCTCTTTATTCTTCATAATTAAATTTGATGACCAACAAAAATCATATATATAGACTCCAATCTATTTTACATACATAATTACTTAATTTATTTTCATTAGGCATGATATGAACTATGTTGCAATAAAAATCACATTATATTATAAGTAATTATGATATATATGTCAAGGGTGTAAATGAACAATCAAAAAAACTCATCTATATTTGTGCACCAAGTTTTAAACGTTTTATAATTCTTTCGGTATTGACATTTTGTCGATTCTTGTTATTATTATCTATAGGTCTTTGAAAAATCTTTAGAAGGCGCGTTTTAGACCATAAAGTTCTGGTACCGTTGCAAATAGTCCGTGTACATTTTTTTGCACGAACATTAATAATTTGGAATGACGCTGGCTTAATAGGCAGATCCTTCGGATTTATATTAGATGGTTAAGAGCTTTGATCATGTTTGATTAATAAAGGGGGTATAGGTTTTTTATTTAATTACTGTTCTCTGTTTTTATATGATTTCTCAACAAGGCGGTGCAGAAGCACTCCTTGGAAAAATATATTTTGATATGGCTGGTAGCGTGCTGACTCCTGAATCAGAGACTATGCTCAAGGATATAGCCAATAAGATACGTGCAGAGCCAAATTTAATGATTGACGTGAACGGCTACACAGATAATATCGGTTCGGCTTCTGCTAATATCGCCCTTTCCAAGGAAAGGGCAGACCAGGTGAAAGCTTATTTAATGGATAACTTAAAAGTAGCCAGTAACAGAATCCATGCTGCAGGATTGGGCGCACAAAACCCGATTGCCTCGAATGAAACCGAAGAAGGCAGGCAAGAAAATCGTAGGGTGGAGATCGTAATACGCAAGCCTGATGCTCTGCTGATATGGTTTAAGAATGATGTAAAGGTGCAGCCGCCGACTATAAAACCTGATTGGCTCGATCCTGTTCCGAACTTTTATCTTTATCGCCGTTATAAAATAACTACCGGCAAAAAATCGCGCGCAGATATCCTGTATCCAAATAAAGGTGTGCTGAGCATAGGCGAGGACGCCATGGTCATTGTCCACGGTCTGGAACTGAAGCGAAAAGAAAAGCCGCTCATAAAAAATTTCGAATTGCAGAGCGGCGGTCTAAAGGCAATATTAAAAGATATAAGCAGTCAGGATGATTCTATTATAAGTACACCGACTGCCGTGGTTGAACTATATCCCCAGAGCAGTGAAATAATGGTGGATGAAAAACTAAAAGAACTGGTATCTGTTTATCAGAGCAATGCCGATGTTTCGGCTGTGGCAGAAAAAGTTGTGGTAGACAAAGGCGAGGATACGATCGTTAAACAAGAAGAACCGCCTGAACAACCCCGTCCCCTGCCTTTGGCACCGGTGCTTGTTTCTCCGCAGATGAACGAAAAAAAGTTTTTCCCCGACGACATCATATTTGTCTGGCAGCCAAGTGGAGTGCTCTCTCATCTCGTAGTCGCCGAGGATTCTCTGTTCCAGAAAATAACCTTTGATGTCTATATTGCCAATGATTCGCTGATCAGTTCATTAAGAGAAAATAGATACTACTGGCATGTAAGCGGGATTGATAAAGACAGCCTGGAAGGTGAATATTCTGATTACAGGACATTCATCGTTGAGATCGATACGTTGAAACCGCAGCTTAAGGTTGGCATCTTGCCGGGCGAACAAGAAGGCGAGTTTATTGTCGCCGGTCATACAGATGCAGATGCAAAACTGTATGTAAATGATGAAAAAATTAAAACGGATAAAGACGGGTCATTCTCTTATACCATACCCAAAGATTATCAGGGCAGTTCTGTTTCGGTCAGGGCAGTCGATAATGCCGGAAATACTACAGAAATCAGTTGCAAAATTCCCCGCGTGCCCGTGTTTATACTGGGTGTAAATGCCGGGTTGTTCAAAATGCAAAGTCCCAATAAAAACAATGCAGAAATGGGTTATTGCTATGGTCTTGAGTTCACCAGAATGTTGTCGCGCAGCATCAGTTTCTATCTGAACACAATGATGGGGAAGATCGAGAAAGAGGTCGGCAATGAATTCTATAAGACAAACATCATACCGTTTGATATCGGTTTCAGAAAGGAGTTCAATCTGGGCAGCATATCGCCGTTCTTTAATATCTGCTCGGGTTTTATATGGTGGCAGAATAGTTTAAATGGTGAGGTTATTGTTACAGCCGGTGACGACGGCAGAGGATTTGTTGATACGTCAATAGGGTTTGGGCTTGGTTCTAGGTTCTATTTAGGCAGGAACTGGCTTTTGAATCTGCACGCTGATTACACATATTTTTTCAGTAATGGTCAATATTCCTTTGGTTTGGACGATACCAACACGCTCATAAGGTTCGGGATCGGGATTCAATACAGTATGCAACAATGAATACAAAACCGAGATTTGTACGGAGATAAATTAAATGTTTAAAAGAAGAAAGACTTTTCATGAGATAGCAACCGCAACTATTATCATAGTTGTTGTCGCTGTTTTAAGCATCACCTATGCGCTTTTGAATGTCAATACCAGTGCTCTCGAACTCTCTGCTCGGGAATATGGAATCTCTGTTGCCGAGAATGTGAGTTATAGAATTTTTTATGAGGTTGAAGGTTTTGAAACTGCACTAAAGCAGATAATCAACATCCTTAACAGCCCCGGCATTTCAACCACAGAGAAGATAGAACTGGCAAAGGCGGTTATGGTGCTTGAGTCAGTCGACTTCATTGCGGTTTTTGATGAAAAAGGGAGAAAACAGGATATCGTAGCATCAAGCGCGATTGTTGTGCCGGATGTACTTTCTGAAAAAGTATGTCAAGCCGCCATTGAGAAAGGAAGATATTACAGTCTTGTTGTTGATGAAAAAAATAGCGCCAGATTGGGTATCCTTATTCCCTGGTGGCGCAGAGATGAAATCTTCGCTTTTCTTTATACTGAGATAGACCTTTCTGATATCTCTGTCTACATAAAAGAGATTTCCCAATCACGGCTTGGTGCAGAAGACTTAATATCTGTTTTTGATCGAAAGGGCAATGTTGTTCTTCCTTTAGAAGAAACCAGACAGGAGTTTTTAAGATCTGTATTACAACAAGGCTTTATTACAGAAGGCGGCCGGTTAGAAACACTGTTTAACAATAATGTTGTTGCTGCGTACAATTATACTGACGAAGAAAAAGGAAATATGCTCGGTGTACTGATCAGTATGCCTGACCTTTCCTGGGCTGTTTTCATCCAACAGCCGTACGAGACGGTCTACTGGAGTCTTGGTAGAATGAGAAGACTTTCGATCTTGGTTGGAGCTTTATCCCTCTGTTTTGCAGTGCTTTTAGCTTTTGTGATTTCAAAATATATAACTCGTTCCATAGCCAAACTCACTCACGGTGTCCGGCAGGTAGCGAATAAGGATTTCACAGTGAAGGTGGATGTTCAGTCAAAAACTGAGATCGGCGAGCTTGCAGATACCTTTAACCAGATGGTGGAAAAATTGAACTTACACCGTAAACATGTTGAAGAACAGCAGAAAAAGTTGAAGATCCTTGCCCGAACAGATGCACTGACCGGCTTGAATAATCACGGTTACTTTATGGAGAAGTTGACTCACGAGGTCCAGCAGGCGGCTCGCGACGGCTCGCCGCTGAGTGTCATGATACTTGACCTGGACGACTTCAAGCGCGTTAATGATACATACGGTCATCTAACCGGCGACCGCGCTCTCTCAGCGATCGCAGAGATAATCAAGGAACATAAACATATGCGCAAGACCGATATCACTGCGCGCTATGGTGGAGATGAGTTCTGTCTAGCGCTAATCAATATTAAAACACCAGAGGCAAGGGATTTAGCTGAGAAATTGCGCGCGGCAGTTGCCGATAGGATATTTTCGGCTGATGACGGTACAACGTTCCATATCACGTGCAGTATTGGTCTGGCTCAGCATCGCAAAGGTATGGAGGACTCTATGACAATTCTGAAACTCGCAGACCATGCCCTTTATGAGGCAAAATCCGCAGGCAGGAACCGGGTCAAAGAGAAGACATAGTGAATGTGGAGTGTGTAATCCGAGTAAATCTTTTATTTTCTTGACAGATTATCTATTTGGCTTCCACGAAAAAGAGAACCGGTGGGTCATACCCAGTTGTCCGTAAGCAGCAGCCGCATAATCGAATCCAAAATTCTTAAAGCAGACACCTAACCCGGCTCTTAAACCAGTCAGACCTGCCATACCTGAACCAGTCCGGTACCCGAATCTCAATGCCAATATCTCAACAACCCAGTACTCTGCACCCAGCGCAATGCTGAACTCATCCGCATTAGAGATAATAAAATCCTGGGCAAATCCTAACTCTTGCAGGTTGTATTGCCAACCGAGTCGAACCAAAAGCGGCAGGGGAAATCTTTCCTGGTCTAATTCAATGCCGGTTCCGAAATTGCTCAATGAAATACCTGCTTGCAGTCCTTTTATCGGCAGTTCGTACATCCCACCCACATCAAATGCTATTGCTGTGGTGGAGAGACTTTCATGCTTTTCACTCAAGAATTTAAATCCAACCCCAATACATGCTTTGTCGAGTTCTTTTGCATAGCCGATATTTACTGCCCAATCTGATGCGGAAAAAGTATAATTGGGAATTGTGTCGCCTCTGATTGTAATACACGGTATGTCTCCTGAATCCCAGTAATTGAACGACAAGCCAAAGGTGCCGATATTCCTGAACGCATACGCAGCGGCAAAGTACTCGTGCCTCATATCCAGAAGCCATGTATTATGCATAAAGAACAGTTCAATCGATTTAATCTTTCCGAGTCCGGCAGGATTATAATAGAGTGCTGACGCATTATCAATATAAGCAACAGATGCCTCGCCCATGCCGCAGACCCGGGCATCAACCGGTATCTTTAAGAACGCTGCTCCGCCATCTCCGGGACCTGCATAAAGCAGGCTGATAATTGTAATTAGTAAAATTATTATAAGTTTCTTCATCTTATCTTTTTTACCGAATGACCGACAATTTGCCCTTTTTAACTGCACCATCAGAAGCCGTTACAAGATAGATGTATATACCACTTGCTACGTCTGCATCCCATGCACAATGTCCATCACCGTCTTCAATATCAGACCATACCAGAGAACCAGAAAGGTCATAGACCCTCACATTTGCGCCTTGTGGTAAACCCTGGAAATGAATTCTGTCGTGCTCAGGATTCCGGTTCGGTTTAAATGGTATCGGAACAATGCTTAAGGAATCGAGACTGTTTCTTGATATTGGACCTTGAACAGTCACCATAAAACTCCCTTGAGCATAGACCCCGGCCTCAACAGCATGACCCCGAATCGTAATAATCCCGGCATATGTTCCTTCAGGAAAATCTTCAGGTATTACCACGGCAAGCGTGCACACAGTTGATTGCCCTACACTCAGGACATTGGGCAGACCGAGTATAAAGATGCTGTCCAGAGTCGCCGCACCAGGACCGTAAAGTGTTTTGTGAAGTACATAAATTGAATCCATATGTTCAAGACTCGGACCATCAAGTGTGTCGGGATTATACGACGCATCAGTATTCACCAGTACAAATTCTGCCTTGGCATAAGGCGAGTATGCGGGTCCAGCAGGCTGAGTCTTCAAGTTTATTGTACCATTTTCTACATCGAGTGAATCATTGTCCACATCCAAGTCTATAGCAACCCAGCCCCTGATTGAATAGATATTACTGCCGAGTGAATCCTCAAAAAAATCATGCCAGACAAAGAAGAAATTCCTGATATTATCGATCGACCTCACAAAAACCAAAGGCTGATAAAAAGCCCTTCCAAAATTGGTATTGTTTATTCCGGTAAAGGTATTAATAAGAGTCTGGCTGTTTAAGAACCGGTTTGTCGAATCATTGTATACAGCAAGCCGAAAACTGTATGTGTCATCATTTTCCGGGTCGTCATGCCAGGCAGCAACCATAGTCCCCTGGGGACCTATCCTGATTACTGGTTTGAAGTTATCATACGTTATCGATGTATCAGGTTCCCACCAGTTTACTCGTTGATTCGAGCCGGGCGACAAAGTGTCTCTGTGCATTTGACTGAACCAGATATCAGGATTGACGTCACCTCCGCCGCGCCGTGCATCTTCCCAGCATACCAAAATATTACCGTTAAATGAATTATAGGTCAGTGAAGGATTGCCCCTGTAGACCTCGCTCATATCATCATTAATAATTATGTCTTCTGCCAAAAATGTATTACCTCTATCCTGGGAACAGTTATATCCAATCCAGGGATAAAGGTACTCGTTATTGCCTGATGTACCCAGTGCCCAGGCACAGTGCACCCAGCCGGTGTTGTCAACTACAAGACATGGATTCCTATTAACATGGTCAGGATTATTATCAACAATCCCGAGGTCAATAAACGACTCTCCAATATCTATTGAACGGGCAAGCTTTATGCGCAGCGAGTCAGTCGCATTATCAGCCCACAAAAGATAGAGAAATGTAGTATCCGGGCTGCTTTTGCTATCTACGGAAATCTTGGGCTGTGGCCCAGGGTTTATTTGAGATTGAAGGTTATTGATTACCATTATTCCCGGCACTGTATCAGGTGTGGACCAGGTCGCGCCGGCATCAGTCGACCTGGTTAAATACACTTTACAGGTATCGTTTCTTCGTGACTGCCACACCACATAAATATTATTTGAATCAATACATAGCCATGGATGTTTATCGTTTACTAAAGGACTCTGGCTCAGATTTATATTCGGCGTGGTCCAGGTTTTAGCAGTATCGCTCGATAATGCAAAATATATTTCATAGTTATCATCATTACCACGGTCATCTTCCCAGACCGAATAGAAAATCAGATTATGGCCTACGATTGTTTGAGGGTGATACGCAGGATGACCCGATAAGCCAGGTGCATCGTCAACCCTGACCAATGTATCAAAAACAATGGTTCCCTGCCAGAGTAAGGAATCAGCTTGAGCAAAGATTATTAAGAGACCGATAAGAAGAAAGAGCTTTCGCATTAATCCTCCTTTAGAACTGGTGCCGTTCCAAATAGTTCGTGTTTTATTTTTGCACAACCATTAGAAAACCGAACTTTTTCAATTTGAAACGGTACTGGTATTATATTTAATTAATAGTAGGATGTCAAGACGTATTGTACTAAACTGGATAATCGTTAGTATATTCCGGCAACTCGATAATGGGTTATTAATTTTCTCCAGCGTTATATTATATGTCTATTATTTATTTTACATTTTGATTAAACCATCTGTAATGTTGTTAAGACAATGTGCGTTTTCAAAATTCGATGATGTATTTATTTTGTTTGAATATTTCTTACCAGGAGCGACGCCCACCACCTCCTCTTCCGCCACCACCTCGACGGTCTGAACTATCTGTACGGGGACGCGCCTCGTTAACATTAAGCGCTCGTCCCATGAACTCCTTGCCGCTCATGCCAGCGATCGCAGCTTGGGCTTCATCTTTATTAGGCATATCCACAAATCCGAATCCTCTTGATCGACCACTGAACTTATCCTTTATAATGTTTACAGATTCTACCTTCCCAAAGGCTTCAAAGGCCTTTTGTAAATCGTCATCTTTAGCATCATGCGACAAATTGCCTACGTATATATTCACGTAACCTCCTTTATTTAAAATAAGTATATCCAAATCTATCATAATGTCAAGTGATACATTAAGAATGTGGTTTTCGACACACCTTCTCGGTATCCCTGACTATTGTAAAAAATGGGGGTTAGGTCATCTCATTCCTTCGATACTACAGCTGGACATTTGATAATTTAAAAAACCAACCCCACGCATTATTTTTCAATAAAACTTCTCTTTCACGATGTTCGAGACCCCTGGAAAACGTTCTGTAAGTCCGTATGTTCAGGTTTGTTGACAAACAAATATAAACAGGTTATAATGCTCTAGATTTGGGACCAAAAGTAGACGAATTAAAAAAGGAGGTAAAAAATGGAGCGGCAATGGAAAAAGATACCCCTTTTAGGGCTGACGATGTTCCTGAGCTCTTTTGTTTGGCTGGTGTCAGCAGCAGCCTCTCTTCAGGAAGAGACAATATTCCTGCGTGATACTGAAAATGGACCGATAGTTGTTCAACAACAGGGATTGCCCTATACCAGTGGTGTAGGGATGTTGGAAGACCCTGTGGTGGTTTGGTCACACTACTTAGCGGATGCTATTTACAACACCACTTCCAATACTGTTAATGGCTATGTGTTTGCCGGAACCTACTTAAACCCACCGATGGAGGCCGAACTGTTTGCATTAGGAGGAGGAGGTATTCCAGAATGGGGATATGGCGGTACCGAATTTTACACCGACGCAGGTGACATGGCTTTTACTCTGGCGGCTGTTGATGAGGATGCCTCCGGGGTGAACGTAATCAAATGGACTGGTCCGGGAAACGGTACTCCAGACTGGACTACCAGTTTTGCAGGGTATGGTGTAACTTCCTACGGGCCAATTGCGGTCTCTGATGACGGCTCAACCATAGCGGTCATAGCCGCTCCATCTGGAGCCGACGCTCATCTACTATTGTTCGATGCAGATTCATCAATCCCCTTGGCCAATTATGTGGCCTCCGGTCTGGGATTTTCCCGGTATGTGAAGATTAATGCAGATGGTAGGTATACGGCCTTCATAGCCTCAGCTACTATTGTAGTTTTTGACCGCAATCTTCTGAATGTGCGCGACCAGATATCAATGGGATTAGTAATAGCGCCCTGGACATCTCTGGAGATGGTAACTTAATAGCCTATGGCTGGCCCGCTCTCATACTCACGGAATGGAACGGATCGTCTTATCAGCAGTTATGGTCTTGGAGCGCAGGAGGGTATTACTTAAGCAGAACAGCAATATCTACCGACGGTACAACAATCGTCTCCTGTTGGTATACGACCGCGCATAATACCATTAAGGTGGTGGTTCACAACGTTGGTTCATCTACGCCTCTGTGGACCTACGATTATCCTCTCTCGAGTGGAACCTACCAGGAGGCCACCTATGATGTCGACATCACCGATGACGGAAATTACTTTGTAGTAGGCAGTTGGGGCGATGCCGCGAATCTGAACCCAGAGGTGCATATCTTCCAACGAGATAGTACTCCGCATGTATACTATACTGTGGATATGCCGGGTTCGATGTTTTCCGTAGACATATCCAGTGATGGCAGTTACGCTACTGCGTGCGGTAAACATATTCATGCCAACGTTTCGGGGCGCGGTGGGGATATCGTAATGATTAACACTGACATCACCGCGATCTCGAGCAATGATTTCGCTAACCTTCCCTGTGAGTTCGCGCTGATCGGTAATCACCCCAACCCGTTCAATGTCAGAACAACAATCAGTTATCAAATACCAGTTACCAGTAGCGTAAAATTGGAAGTTCATAATATCCTTGGTGAAAAAGTAACGACAATAGTAGATGGAGAGCAGGAAGCAGGAAAAAGATCAGTCAGTTGGGATGGTAGAGATGATCAGAAAAGACAACTGCCGGGTGGCGTATATTTTGTACAATTGGAGACACCAAATCATAAAAAAACAAAAAAAGTAATACTACTAAAATAATTCTTTTTAGCACACTTGTATTGCAGTTTCCTCAATTTAGCAATGCAAGAATTGCAATGAATCTGGCACAAAGATAATACTTCGAAATAAACACCTCCTATTGACTTTCCTAAGACAAGAGATAATATTAATCAAGCTAAAAATAAAAGGAGTACATCATGCCATTTAAACAAGTAAAAGATATTTTGCAGCGTGCAATCGACTTTCATAGCATGTTAACAGATTTCTATAAAAAAATAAATGATATAACACAAAAGGATAGTGTTAAATTGCTTGTTGATTATATGGCCAGGCACGAAAAGTATTTGCAGGAAATTATTTCCCACATCAGCGCTGAACAGGAAAAACAGATAGCTGAGGAATGGTTTAAGTATGAATCAGAATTTGCTACTCGTGACTGCTTTTGTGAATTGAAGATTGATAAGGACAGCGGCGTTGATGATGTGATTGATGCCGGGCTCGAGCTCAATCAGTGCCTGATTAATCTTTTTCATCATGTGGCAGGAGTTGCACCAACCCAAGAAATTAAGACATTATTTAGCAGCCTCGAAATTGAAGAAATCGCCGAGAAAAAGAAATTGGCGAGAATGAGGGGAATGTAAGAATGGAAAAAGACAGCACTCCTCAATAAATTCGAGAGCTTCGATCTCTGGGAAACATTCTGTAAATCCGCAAATTGATCTATATTTTCCTATACTGGTAATCCAGGAATCATCCGTCCGCGAACTCTCTTTTTATACTCAAAATAGGGGTGACCCAATGCTCGTTCTAAACTCTCCTCTTCAATCGCAATGTGAAACAAGAAACCACCCCACCACTTATCCCATACAACGGATACTTTCCTAACTTTTTACCACTAACCACAGCGCCTGCACCAACAAAGCCAAACATACTGATAAAAGCCCAAAAAAATGGATTGTTGAAGAATGTCATAATAAACCTCCGGATGATTCTTATACTATCCGAATGCCGGGCTAAGTCAACCAGGGTAAACGTGCTTTCAATAGATTATAAGTCTGTAAAACGATCTTTGTTACTTATAAATTTTGATTGACTTGTGTTTATTAATCTATTATAATAATCCGATGGTTCTAACCGTATTTTGGAACATTTTTATATTTGCTTACTTTTTTGCGTAGTTCTTATATAGGAGGAATTTATGAAGTACAAATTAAGACTTTTTTCTGCAGCGCTGCTTGTAGAAATCGGGCTTATTGCTCTGATAATCTGGCAACCCTGGTCTGAACAAAAAAGCGAAGACAGAGTTGCTATGTATGAAGAAGACCAAGACAAAAGACCCCACGACTGGTTTTACATGCAACGGGCATATCCCAATCGTCTGGTTAATGAAGAAGCTCGTCTGGCAGCCTACAATCAAGCCTTGGCAGTGATGCAGGAACATTCTGCCCGCACCCAGGGTATATGGGTCGAAAAAGGTCCGACCAATATCGGCGGTCGAATTACAGGTATTGCTCTGCATCCATCAAATAGTAATATAATTTATGCCGGAGCAGCAGATGGAGGCGTGCTGAAGTCAACTGACGGAGGCGTGAATTGGACCATACTTACTGACCATTTTGCCACGCTCTCAGTTGGCGATGTTACTATTGATCCAAATAATCCAAATACTGTATATGCTGGTCTTGGCGAAGCCAACCTGGCAGGCGATAATTATGACGGTGATGGGCTTTACCGTACCACAGACGGAGGTGCTTCCTGGACAAATATCGGACTGGCACAGGTGAAGCGAATCGGTCGAGTGCAAGTGCATCCAACTGATAGTGATATCATCTTTGTAGCCGCAGCCGGCGCCCAGTTCAGTGCGGATACTTCCCGTGGCGTGTATCGCTCAACTGATGGAGGATCAAGTTGGGAAAAGGTTTTGTTTATCTCAGATTCTACATCGGCGATTGATCTGCGCATAAATCCTCAAAATCCAGACACGGTCTATGCTGCGATGTGGGAGAGATTGCGTTCGCCAACCCGCAGGAAAGCCGGTGGTCCGACTTCGGGTATCTACCGAAGCACGGATATGGGAACATCCTGGACCGAACTGACGAACGGCTTACCTTCAGGCCGTAACAAAGGCAGAATTGGGATCGCCATCTGTCAGAACAGCCCTAATGTGCTCTATGCGTCTTATACTGATTCCATAGGTTATTTGCTTGCGGTTTATAAGACGACCGACAATGGCAATTCCTGGGCTCAAACTTCAGGGCAACCACCTTCTTGGTTGTACTACAGTTTTGGATGGTACTTCGGGCAAATCCGTGTACACCCTACGAATCCGGATATCGTCTACGTACTGGGCGTGCCTCTTTACCGCACAACCAATGGAGGTAATTCCTGGTCTGATGTATCAGGCAGTCAGCATGTGGACCACCACGCACTGGAATTCGACCCCCTCAATCTCGACCATATTGTGGATGGAAATGATGGTGGCGTCTATTACTCCAACAATGGCGGTACAGCGTGGACCAAATCATACAATCTACCAATTACGCAGTTTTATGCTGCTACTATCGATGAAAATAATCCGGAGCGCACTTACGGTGGAACCCAGGATAATGGAACCCTGCGCACAATGACCGGTAATCTGAACGATTGGACAAGGATTCTCGGCGGAGATGGATTCTACTGTATCGTGGACTACACAAATTCCAATATTATCTATGCCGAATACCAATGGGGCAACCTTGAAAAATCCACTAACGGAGGTAGTAGTTTTAACGATGCTACCGCTGGTATTAGTCCATCAGACCGTACTAATTGGTCGACACCTGTTATTATGGACCCGAATAATCATCTCGTTCTTTATTACGGCGCTAACCGACTATATAAAACCACGAATGGAGCCGGGTGGTGGAACGCAATCAGCAATGACCTTACTAATGGTCCTGGTCCAGGCGGCCTGACCTATGGAACGATCACGACCATTGCAGTAGCCAGGACTGACAGTAATGTGGTATATGTCGGCACTGATGACGCTAATGTCTGGGTTACCACAAACGCAGGTTCGAACTGGACAGATATAAATGATGGTTTGCCAGATCGCTGGGTGACCCGCGTCGCGGTTGACCCAACCGATGCGGCAATCGCTTACGTGACTTTTTCTGGCTATCGTTATGATTCGTTCTTACCGCACGTATTTAGAACGACAAATTATGGTGGGTCATGGACAGATATTTCTTCCGACCTGCCCGAGGTTCCAATAAATGTGATCGTCGTAGATCCGGAAAATACGGCAACCCTTTATATTGGTACTGATTACGGAGTTTACTACACCACTAGTAGCGGTGGAACCTGGGCGCCAGTGGGAACCGGCTTACCATTCAGCGCGGTTCATGACCTCGTGCTACACAATGGAACTCGCGTAATCAGAGCAGCGACCCACGGTCGGTCTTTTTTCGAATTCGACCTGACCGAGCTTGGCATCGAAGAGCAAGAAGAATTAACTGATGTGGATATTCAAGACCTTAACCTACAGGTAACGAGTCCTATCCGCAATGAAATCAGAATATCATACGTCCTGCCTAAAACCGCTGCAGTAAAGATTATCCTCTATGACATTACAGGTCGAAAGGTTCAAACCCTGGTTGAAGAGACTGCGAGCCCTGGAACACATGAAATCACAAAGACCGTGAACCTTGCTGCTGGTACTTACTTCGTGCGGATGGAAGCCCTGGGTAAAAGCCAGTCACGAAAAATAGAAATAGTGAGGTAGGGAAATTGCATGGCGGACTCACTTGAACAGTAAGAGTTTTTGTTGACATAGACAATATAATAATTATACTAATTTTACTGAGATTCATTATATAAAGTGCCTGGTGTCGACTCCCTAGTGCATACTATTTGTTTTGCGCCTGTAGCGCAAAAGTGACGTAGACTTGCACGATGTAATGAAAACAGAACCGTGTTAACACGGGTGTAACCTTCATGCTCAGCGATACAGACTTACGGGCACGGGGCCAATAGGGAACAGGAATTAGGATATAGCAAATAGTAATGAAAAGATTTCTGTCCCCTGTGTCCTGTATCCTGTGCCCTATCTTTGCGCCTGTAGCTCAACCGGATAGAGCGACGGACTTCGAATCCGTATCCACTACTCTTACAAATCGTTGAAATTACGGTGTATCAATGCTTTGCGAGCTTTTTACTCTCTCTTGTTATTGCCAGGAATTCTACCCAATTCCGTACATTCTTTACCAAAAATGGCCCAAAAGTGGCCCAAATGAAAGGGGGGGGGTCGGCGAAAACCGATCCCCCTTATACATTTACATAATTACTCAAAGAAATTTATAAAACAATCTTTTTTCTCCAAATTTACACTCAATATCCTCGACATTTAACCCAAAATTGTCAGATACAGTTTTGAACGCACAGCCAGCCATTTCTTTATTGCTAAATATTTCCTTCATAGCAGACTAACTGGTACTAGGTTTTAATCTTCCAGAGCATATCTGCCCAAAATATCTGCTTACATCTTTCAAATCATTATTAATTATGTTTTTTAGAAATAAGCTCAAACTGCTAATTTATTTATAGCAATTTTAAATCTCACTTCATTAACGCTTACTTAAAATTATTGACAAAATGCAATCCATTAGTATAATTTGTGATGAATAAAGAGAAATTTAAGTTTAAGCTAAAAAGAAGAGTATTAGTAGTTATTGCTATTATTTTTGTAGTTGCTTTTTGTATACGAATCACAAACCTAGAATTAATTAAGGAGAATCCCTATTTCAACAGTCCAATCATGGATGAAAAATATCATGACGAGTGGGGGCAGGAAATTGCCGAGGGGGAATTGTTCGAGAGAGCACCTTTTTACCGTGCACCTGGCTATCCATACTTTCTCGGTTTGATCTATGCGGTTTTTGGCAATGGATACTTCATTCCAAGATTAATAGGTATTATTATTGGCGCACTTTCCTGTGTTCTGATTTATTTTGTTGGAAAGGAAATGTTTTCATACAAAATAGGAGCTCTGGCTGGGTTGCTAGCCTGTTTCTACGGGATGTTGATATACTTCGATTCAATGCTGTTGACAGTATATCTGGAGATTTTCTTCTGCCTCTTTGGTTTATTTTGGTTGCTCAGGTGGTTGAGAACACAGAAAAACATACATATTTTGATTGCAGGTGGTTTTTGGGGATTAGTTACTATTGTGCGACCGAATTTTCTCATTTTCGTACCTGTTCTGGCACTCTATGTGCTATTTCATTACAAGAAAGAATCCTTGAATAGGAGATTGAAGACAATTGGTCTTTTTGTTTCAGGGATAGTTCCTTTTGTGGTAGCTGTGATGACGATCAACATTGTCGCAGGCAAGGATACGGTCATACTGGCGTGGAACGGTGGAGTTAACTTTTATCTTGGTAATAACCAATTTGCTGACGGTAGATCTGCCACATCTCCAGAAATCGATGCAACATGGTGGGGTGGATATAAAGACGCCATAGTTATTGCTGAAAGAGACGTGGGCAGAAAGCTTTTGCCATCTCAGGTTTCTAATTACTGGTTCAAAAGGGGATTTAATTATATATTCTCGAAACCATTTGATTGGGCAGCATTGATGATTAAGAAGATTTATTTATTATTTAATGTGTTTGAAATTTCAAATAATCAAAGTATTCAAGCATTTGAAACATTTTCCCCTTTGCTTCGAATACCCTTACTAAATTTTGGGGTCGTCATTGCACTAGCCATCTGGGGATTCATTACTTCGCCAAGAGTGAAAAGCATGACGTTGATATTCCTTTTTCTGATAGCCTATGCATTTTCCATCGTTATATTTTTTGTCCCAGGTCGCTATCGAATGCCATTGGTTCCTTTTCTGTTAATTTTCGCTTCATACACAGTTTTTTGGATTGTCCAAAAATTTAAGGAAAGAAAACAGAAACAAATTGTACTATCAATTATCACAATAATCGCAATGATTATTTTCGTTAATACTGATTTTTATGGAACACATATTGTAGACTATGGTGAGATTCATGCCAGCTTTGGAAATCGATTTTTTGCATCGGGCAATTACAGTAAAGCAATTGAAGAGTATAAAGAAGCCCTGACATACAATTCTAAAAATATTGACGCGATCAATGCATTAGGCAATACCTATATGATGTTAGGTCGAAATATTGATGCAATACGATTGTTTAGGCAGTCTCTTAATATAGAAAAAAATGTTGATGCGCTATGTAAACTCGGAATCATACTCTCGCAACTGGGTAGATTGGAGAACGCAGAAGTCTACTTCAATGACGCTGTTTCGTTGGATTCTACTGATCCAGAAGTCTATTATTATACTGGTATGCATTATGCATATTATAAAAATCACCGGCTGGCTATAAAAAACCTTGAAATTTCATTACAATATTATCCTGATCCTCAATACATAAATAGTATTCATTACAATTTAGGTAAGCTTTACCTGGAGATTGGTAACATAAATAGGGCGAAAAAACATCTGCTTCAGGCAGGGTTGAAATATAGAGATGTGTCTCAATTATTAAAGAGTATACATTAATGTAAGTTAAAAATTGTGGCTCTCCACCTATTGCCTTAAAATTAGATCTATCCAAAACAATTTTTACTTTCGGTAGAGATTCTAAAAATGCTTGGCAATAGATTACGATTGTGAATCGCACGATGAATCTACAATTGTTGATACAAATGTCTTTTTGGAAAAGTTCTCCTTGGAAGTTGCCAAATTACGTTACTTGTTCTCTTTTAGTGGATATGCTAAAAGCAGAAGATGGTTAAGTACGGCTTTCAATCCCTAGAGAT
>Ga0114925_10000598_pt1 | contig 16477 bp, 11 predicted proteins | sample SumtaG_2_FD_87287 | JGI IMG/M metagenome (GOLD analysis project Ga0114925, IMG submission 87287) | Deep subsurface microbial communities from Indian Ocean to uncover new lineages of life (NeLLi) - Sumatra_00607 metaG | ecosystem: Environmental > Aquatic > Marine > Oceanic > Sediment | place... | reverse complement strand
TGGGAAAACATACAGTGATTCCGAAGGTGCATACGGTGGTGAGAGAAAAATATATATACCAGCACTTTCAGATTATCCATTTAATGCATCTTATGCCTATAAATTTGATTTAGGTGAATATACAAATTATGATATATATAATCCCGGTGCAGGAGATACCCATGTATTTTTTAAGCTTGGTGCTGAAGATAAATTAGAATATGAAATATGGAATGATTCGTGGACGCTTTATGAAAGTGATGATGGTGGTGTTTCTTACGATGAAAAAAGGTCTGGTTCCTCAGGTGCTTATGGCGGGAAAAATGTTGTTATAATAACTTCAAAAGAAATAAGTATTAATGCTTCTATGGGTATATTGTATTTTGATCCGGTTGTTGGTACTCTTCAGCGAAGAATAATTTTAAATAGTTGTAAATATGCTGTAAGATATAAAGGTGAGGGTTTCGGGGATTATGTGAATGAGGATAGAGGGTGGAAAGTATTTACACAAATTAACGGATGTTATGATGCTTCTGAAGATGGTGATAATATTAATTATGTTTATTTTGATACTGGAATAATTGAAGATGAAGAGCATCCACTTGCTGGTGAAAAATCAATTAATATTAATGGCAAATATGCCAAAATTGTCAGTGGTAGATTGTGGCAGGGTAATATCATTCTTGACCCGGGCGGTGAATCAGAAGAGCATACGGGATGGGGCAGTTATTCAGAATTGAATCAATATGATGTCAATCCGGTAAGCAATGTGATAGATTTTATTGACAGGGAAGGTGGTGAGATAACAGGCCTTGAGGAAATATTCGGTAATCCGGTTTATCTGAAAAAACAGGCGGTTATGATAGTTAATGCTAAACGGGATCCTGCAAATCCTGAAAACTGGTCAATTCTTGAAACTGTACATAATATCGGCAACATAGCAGAGCAAGGAAGCATATCAGTTGCGGGTAATTTATATATTATTTACAATAATGGGATATATAAATTATCGCCTTCTAATCTGACAGCCAGTGATTCTGTTCCCACAGAAAAACTCAGAATATCAGAACCGATTCAAGATGTATTTGATAATCTAACATTAACTCAGAAACAGGGAATAAAGTCGGGATATGATCCCATCAAAAGTGAAATAATTTTCACGCTGGGTTTCGAGATATGGGTGTATAATATTTTGACAAATACATTTAGAACAATTTTAACTGATGTTTCTATTTCTGTTATGGGTTATGACGAATCTGCCAATCTTATGATCTTTGACGAAACAGACAAAAAACTGCACTCGCTTGCAATTGATGAGTCAGTTGGCATTGATGTTAAAACAAAAACTTTCCATATCTCCAGCGAAAGATTCGAAGTAGTTCGCTATATCTATATTACGTACAAATCGGCCAGTGATTTAGAATTAAAACTATACACCGAAAACAGTGACACACCCTCGCAAACTCATGATTTGCCGGCAAATAGCGTGGTAGAGACCGCGCAAGTGACAACGAGATGCCGATGCAAGAAACTTGTCCTGGAAATAGTTGATGCTGTTAAATCGACTACGGATACTGAATTAAACAAAATCGAGATTTTACATGATTGATAAGTGAAAAATAAATAACTAATTAAACAAGGATCAACACAATACGTAAGGAGAACATAAAATGATAAGTATTCACAATCAAATGAACGCACTTGCACTGAGATTGGAGGATGCGGAAAACAAGTCGTTTCCGAATCCCGTAAAGTTGGAAGCTTTGAACAATGCACAGGTTACTGCAGCACAACTACTGCATAATGACTATCTGACAGAATTACATGAATTAGAAGAAAGTTTAACGGTAACAGCTGGTGTTGCGGATTTATCCTCTCTTAATATTTTGAGAGGTTCTCAGGGAATTATAAAAGTAAGAGATGCAAACACCGGTTTATGGGCTATCGAGATTGATATAAAGGATGTGAAGAAAAATGAGAATTCGCTTATAATGGGTACATTGCTGAATCCTTTGTATTATGTCTATAATGACCATATATACATGCTGCCGACTACAATTACTTCAATCGATGTATGGTATTTGAAAAATCCAGCGCCAATGTATTATGAGTTTGGCTATAAAACATTAGGGGGTGGAGCAGCCAACACAGGTTTTTTAGTAGACACAACAACAGATGGTTTCGATTATTTAAGCGAAACCGATAACGCATATAATCGTGCTGTTATTTATTCAATTGAACATGACAGATACCAAATTATAGTTGATTATGAAGCGGAAGTACCGCCAACAAGTGCAGTTTTTACACTAACCGCTCCAAGTGCTGATGATGCACAAGATACCTTTTTAACAGCTGACGCCCGTGGTATTTATTTCCTGACACATGCATTTGATCAATTAGGTCTTGAGGGTGTCGCTTGTGAACTGGATGCAAGCCTGAACGATGTAATTGTCTCACTTGCAGAAGCTGAATGCTTTGCAATGAGAGCAAATCTGGAAAGACGTGCGGCGGCTCAAAATTCAGCATACGAGATAATAAAAATTCTTAATGCCAGGTACGAAGCACCTGAGGGAATAGGCACGCTCGCAGATCGGGTTAAAGCTCTTGAATCCAGGATTAAATAAGGGGGTGTTAAAAGATGGGAATTCCATTAATGCTTTTAGCACCTGCTGCGATTCAGGCCGGGACCTCACTTGCCGGGTATCTCGGCAGACGTAAGCGCGGCCCCTTCGAAGATACTGCATACGGCCAGTACCTCTCTCGAATTAAAGAAGAGGGCAGATATTCCCCAACTGCAAAAGCGAATATACTCGGTCAGGTGAGCGGTCAAGCTGGAGCTGTGGCTCAACGCCAGAAAGTGGGATTAAGAGGTTATCTTGAGAGTACCGGCATGGGAAGGTCAATCGCCGGGGCAAAGCTTTTATCATCTCCCGGGCGCGGTGTTATGCGTGAAGTGGCGGGGGCAACTCGTGATATTGAACTTGAGAATGAGCTTGCGAAACTTCAGGCCGGTAGAGAATACGGGCTCGGTAAAATGCAATACGGTGAACGAAGAGGTGCTGAGGAAGCGCAGGCAAGACAGCAACTATTCGGCGGACTGGGGGGGGCGCTGGCCTCAGGAATAACAACCGGAATTGGCTATAAGGCAGCAGAAGAAGCTGGAATACCTTTTGAAATTCCTGAAAATTTTGCCTCAATGAGTCCGCAGGAACTTTTCGAATTTGCTCAAAATGCAGGTATTACCGGCAATGATTATGGGGAACTTGAGAACGCATGGTTTGATGCAAGGGCAGAAGAAAAAAGAAAAGGGATGCAAAAGGCACAATCTCTTGGCTGGGGTATGGAATATGCACCCGAAAGACGGGATTATAGTCAACGTCCCAATTTGTTGGGTAGTAATCTTTCAAGATTGGGCGGTCAATATAAAACTTCACGTCCGGATGATATTTTATCTTTTAAAGAGTGGCAGGCAAGGGAATTAAAAGAGTGGCAGGCAAGGGAATTAAAAAAGTGGCAGGCATGGTAACCAGAAATATTTAGGAAGTGGTATGATGCGAGGGGGTTATAAATTATGCCAATAAAAACAAAGGCTGGGGCAGAGCTTTATTTTAAAGAGCGAGGAGTATGGCCCAAGGGTTGGGAACCTGAGAAAGAGCCGGAATATACAAAAGCATCTTCATTAAAAAAATTAGTGGAGACAGGTGATATTACACCGGGATTTGCTGATAGTTTGGCTGCTGGTATTAAACCGTTCCAAGAACAAACTGTGCCGATGAAAGAGATGGGAATAAGAGGATTATTGGAAAAAGGTTTAATGAAACCAGAACAGGCCGATTCTCTCAGGGCAGGTTTACAATTGGCAAAACCGAAATCTATCACTGATATTTTAAAAGGTGAAAGAGAATTACGTGAGGAGCAGGTAGAAAAAGTAAAAAGAGAAGTTGTTACGCCCGAACAGGTGGTTGCTGCAGAAGAGGCAGAAAAAGCAGAGGAACGGGCAGAGAAAGAAACAAAAAAATATGAGGATGCTTTTAAGGAATATAGAACTTTAACTGAGAAAACAGCCAAACTTCAAACAACAGGCACAATTACGTCTAATCTTATTACTCCTGAAATGATAAAAAAACAGCCTATGATGGCTAAATTATTAGAAGTTATGTCTGGACAAAAACTTACAGATGAATGGAGAACAATTCTCGAGAAAGAGTATAGTAGAGAGGCAAATTATTATGGGAATATCCTTTCTTCTTATGAGAAAAAACAAAAAAATAAAGAAATTCAAAACATTCTTTCAAAAGAATTTCCAGATGCTAAAAAGGGCACAATAAGATATGATGTCTTGAATAAACAGTGGTATAGATTTGATGGCAAAATATGGAATAAAGTTAAAATTAGGCCAAAAATATAACGGGGTAATAATGCCATTAAATAATAAAAGATTTATTTCTGTTGAAGAATATCAAGAAGAGAAAGCGCTTTATCCCGATATAGAAATTATAAGTGAGGGTGAAGAATCCAAACGTTTTCTCTCAATGGATGAATATTTAGAAAGAGTAAAAGAAAAGAGACATGCTTTAAAAACCGCCGAAGATTTTAAAAAGCGCACTTATGAAGATCTTGGTATTCCCGAACAAATTGAACCGAAACCGATAACACTTCCACCTGAAAGTGTTCCCGAAACACAGCTTGGATTAAAACCTTTTGTCGCTGAACCCTCAACAACAGCCGTTCAATTACCCCCAGAAAAGCCTGCTGAACTTGATATTGCCGGTATTATTGAACCAAAAACGGAAGTATCTATACCTCAATTGGAAATGGAAATTGCTCCTGCTGTTTCCACAAAAGCTGTTCAGCCCAGAGAACAAATAGTGCCTGGTGTTAAAGATGTCGGGGAAATAAGACAAGAACCAATGGGTATTACTCAAGCAGTTGGTCGTGGATTAGTTAGCGGGTCAATCGATGTGGCTGGCACAGTAGGAACCGTTACTCAATATATGGGCGGGAAAACAGGTATTGATTTTCTTGAAAGAGAAGGCAAAAAGACACATGAATATTGGGAAAAACAGGGCGAGAAATACGTTCCGCCAGAAAAACTACAGGGAAGTATAATTGATAACCCGGAGCTTCTTGCAAAAGGTACATGGTGGGCTTACAATACTGCAAGAATGGTTCCATCATTGGCGGCTATGATTATTCCCGGAGTGGGAACTGCAAAATATATAAATATTCTCGGCAAAACAATGAAATGGTCGGCGCCTACATTAATGCGTCTTGCACGTCTTGCGCCAAGTATAATCGGAGGTACCGCAGGAGGCACTCTTGAGGGTGCAAATACTTATCAAGAAATATTAAAAAGAGGCGGTACAAAGGAAGAAGCTGAGGCGGGTATGGAAATGATGACGCTTGCTGCCGGATCCTTGAATGCAATATCTTTCGGCTATATGACAAAAAAGATGCCACCCGGATTAGCCAAAGGAATAATAGGTTATATTGAAAGAGGAGCAACAGAAGGAATTACCGAATATCTCGAAGAACCGGCAGAAGCGCTTATAAAAATGAAACTCGGTCACGCAACAAAGGAAGAGCTTTTTGAACAAATGAAGCAGGGAGTAAATGTTTTCCCCCCAGCATTTCTAATGGGTGTTGGCGGAGCTGCGGTAACAAGGAAAGCCCTCTATGAAAAACCACCAGAAGCAAAAGAACTTAAAGTACCAGCCGAACCAATAACAAAAGAAACAATTGAAAAGATGGGATTCCCACCAACAGAAATAGAGACTGTAAAGCCGGAAGTTGAAAAAGTTAAACCGGAAATTACAACTAAAAAAATAATGCTTAAAAGCCCCGATGAATTTGATGAAATGGGTATGGGTAAATCCACCTTAATCACGAGAAGTAAAGAACAAGGTATTGAAGAAAAGGGTTTGAGTTTCATTGTGGGTAAGATAGCAGGAAAAGAGCAAATTCAGGCACTCAGATTTGACAGAAAAATATGGAATGATGAAAGTGCGAGACTATGGTTGGAAAAGAACAAGGATAAATTTATTGAAAAACCTGCGCCAGGAGTCAAAATAACGCCTAAAGAAGCCGTTACACTACCTGAGCCGACTCCTACTGTGCCCGAGGTGGAGAAAGTCGCCCCTGAGGCGCCCATCGAAGCGGAGAAGGCTAAAAAGCCCGGGGTAAAACCCGAAATTGGTGAAGATACAATAGCGATATTAACTTCACGTGGAAACCTTAATGCAACAAAATTCAAACTTGACAAGTCAGGTGTAAAATATAGCGTTATCACGAAACCATCCGAAGCCGTAAAGGGCGCCGCGGTATATGAAATAATAGGTAAAGATGAAGAAAACATCAGAAAAGGCATTGAAGCAATCGGCGGTATTGTGCCTGAATACATGAAGGAAAAGCCTTCTGAAGTTAAACCAAAAGTTACAGAAAAACGCGCTTTAATCGATACAATCAAACGTAGAGGCAGGAAATTTGAAGTAATCAAAAAAGCCGATGGTACTTTAGTTCTTGAAAGTTTAAGTAAAATAAAAGGTAAACCCACAACGGTTCTTCCTTATAGCGCAGAAGAATTTGCCACATATAGAAAACGTCAATTAGGTGGAGAAAAAGCATTAAAGATTCGTTTTAAAGACAAAACACTTTTACGACCCAATGAAATCTCCGAACCCATGGCTCTACTTGGAAGATATGGTAATTATCGCGGTGAACTTGATATATTTAAAAATATCATGGTCGGTAATAGTTTTATTGGCGCTAAACCCCTTGTAAAGGATACAAAAATTGATAAAAGCGATATGGCAGTCAAAAGTTATAATGAATATGCTCGTGATCCTGAACAAGGGCTTACACCGATTGATAGTTATGACGAATTAGTTGAAATAGCTCGCCAGACTTTATATGCCGAACCAGAGGAAAAAAGACTTGAAAGAGAGTTAAATAACGGTTATACTATAGAAGAAATTGAAGAAATGGAAAGGCAGGATCCTGATTGGGACGAAATAAAACAGGAGGAAAAAGTTGAACGAAGAGACGATGCAAAGATTGATAAAATTTCGCACGAAACAGTTACGGCGAAGATTAGTGATATTATGTCGGAGACAGAAGTTTCTGACAGCGACTTCCAGAAAGCCCTTAAAGAATGGGAAGAAATAGTAGCAGGAAAGCCACTTGAAGTAAAACCCACCAAAGAAATACCCCTCAAAAAAATCAAAGCAGACTACACAACAGCTATGTTTGATACCAAAGACGCACGTACTGGTAAACCCATTAAGAAAGGTGAACCCGTGTATCGCCTTGAAGAAACAGGCGAGATGATTAAGGTATCCACATACAAAAATATGATAAAAAGACCAGAACAGGAAGCCTTATTTGCTGAGGAAATTGAGAAGGATGCAAAGAAGGAAATCATTGAAAAGCCTTCTGAAGTTAAAGATATATATATTCCTAAAAATATTGAGAAATCAATTAAAAAAATAGCAACCATTGATAAAAAACAAAAAGCACTTGCTTTTGAAGCTAACGCAATAATAGAAAGTTCAGCAGTTGGACAGCCACCCCCTGTTTTAGGGAGAACTCTTGATAAGATTAATAATCTACAAAAACAAAAAGCTAAAATATGGAATGATGAAATAAGAAACAAAATAATTCCCGGAACTAATAATACATTCTGGCAAATGGCTGTTAAAAGTAACTTGGTAGTTAACACTTTTGGTAAAGAAGAATATTTAAAGTTCTATGCTGAAGATATAAGAAAATTAGCACAGCCTGAAATTACAGAGGAAATTGTCCCTGAAAAAGTTAAACGAGTTGCTTTTGAAGATGTGCCATATTCTGTTAAGGAAGAACCACAATTAACAATGATTTCCGAACTTGAAGGTAAAATGGATCTGTTTAAAAAGCAAAAAAAAGAACCGCCATCGGGAATATCCGATTTAGGTGGATACGCCATAATACCCAAATTGCCGGCAGATGAATATCCTGCCAGTCCTATGGATTTACCAGAGATAGTTGAATTAGCTCACCAACTTATGGGAGGCAAATATCCGCATATTTTAAAGAAAATGCGGGGCATGGCAATAGGACGTTTCAGACCTAAAACCGGACAAATAGATATTCTTGCAGAAACATTCAAAGATATTAATGAAGCAACTAACACTGTCGCACATGAAATTGGACATCTCATTGACTGGTTACCGGGACATGAACTCAAGCGTGGAAATATACTCGGTCATATAGCATCATTGAAAAATTATCTTAAAAAATACATGGCTGGGAAACCCGGCGGTGAACCTCCTCTTACCGGTGCTGACAAAAGAAGATTGCGTAAAATCGCAGAGCAAATGGTAAGAAAAACGGTTGAGATGGAAATTGATGAGGAAATAAGAAGGGAGATTCCAATAACCCCTGATGATGTTCTCAATATATGGAAATCAACAGTTGCACATATAACAGATGCTAAACTTTACGATTATGTGCAGAGACTTTCACGAGCAGAAAAGAAATCTATTGTTAAAGAAGCTTTTAAAGGTTCTGTCAGGGAAGATTTAAAGAAGTTTGCTCGCATAATAAAAGAGAAAACAGGAAGAAAAATAAAAAAACGTAAGTTCACAATAAATGAACAAGAAATTGTGGATAAACACAATGAGCTTATACGGGAAGAAATTGAGAAACGAATGCTTTTAGGCAGAGACCAGATTATAGAAGAATTGAAAAGCTTCACAATGGAATGGAAGCCATTTAATCCAAATCAAAGTTTTAGATATACAAGGTATCGTTATAAGCCAGTTGAACTTTATGGAGATGCCCTTTCGGCGTTAATTACGAATCCACAATTTCTTAAAGAAAAGGCGCCACATTTTTATGAAGGGTTTTTCAATTATATAGACAGCAAGCCCGAGGTCCGAGATGCTTATAATAAAATTCAGAATGATATTAAAAGCGGAGAAATTAACACAGATCTCGTCAAGAGAATACGTAATGGATTTAATCAAAAAGAAAAAGAATATGCAAAATCACTGGAATTACAAAGAGAAAAATTATTTTCTGCAGATGCCTGGGGAACAACATTTATTGATCGGCATTTCAGTATAATAAGACACGTAAAACAAATAGGGGAGTCAAACATACCGCCTGAGCTTAATCCAAGATACAAAATTGAGGATATGGTTTATTCAGGTTCAGAAGCAGATGGATATTATATTGAATTCAGTAATAAAGTTTTAAAACCATTAAAAAAGGCAAATCTGACTTTAGATGATTTAGGCGAATATCTTTTACATTGGCGTATATCTACTGAACGTGCAAAATTAGCTAATCCGTATGGTTTAACGCTGGAAAGGTCAAAAGCAAGAATTAAAGAAATGGATGATGATTTTGGGCCAGTACTGAAAGAAACAAAAGATGCTTTTCGAAAATTACGTGAGGAATGGCTAATCGGGAAAATGAAAGAAGCAAATATGTACTCTCCCGAGCTGATGAAAATAATAGAAGATACCAAAAACTATGTTACATTCGATATTGTAGGGCATCTTGAAAAAAATTACGGGAGACTTGCCACATCACATATTTATCATCAAATAGGTACATTTTCACCTGCCGGGAATCCCGTTGTAGCTACTGTTTTAAAAGATTTGCTTATAATGAGATCAATAAACAGAAAAATAGCCGCTAAATCCGTTGTTGATTTTTTTGAAAAACATTTCCCTGATGAAATAAAAGATGCAGACACAAAATGGAATGGCAAATTTCATGCTTTAATAGATTCAAGAGATCCGCGTTTTAAACTTGTTGTTTATCTCGAAAAAGGTGAATTAAAAGGTAAATATTTAACTAAATATGTTGCGGAATCTTTTCAGAAAAATCCTGCCGAATCAATGTTGATTTCACGTGTTCTTCAAACTTTATCCAATCCCCAGAGAGAATTATTTACTGGGAAAAATTTCGGCTTTTGGTTATTCAATGTATTGAGGGATTACAGATCGGCCACAAAACAATTACCAGGATTAAAATTGACAAATTTTTTACCCAAATATTTAAAAGCTGTCGGTCCGGCTTTCAAAAGTTCATTTGGTTTCGAAACACCAATAACAACCGAAATGTTCAAGGGGAAAATGCTTATTTCGGTTGTAGATTATCGTGGTGATTTATTTGAGGATACGGCATTTGAAAGATTAATGAAACATTATCATCTAAATGAAAAATCATGGAATAATAAAATTATAAAACCAATAAAGCTTTTCTGGGAATATTGGGGAGATGTAGGGCAGTCAATTGAAAGAATACCCAAAATTGCCGGTTATAGATACCTGAAAGAAAGATTTCCCGAAATGCCACCTGAAGTCATAGCTCATATAGTTAGGAAACGGGCAGGATCGCCAGATTTTTTACGAAAAGGAACAGGTGCTCCCATATATAATAATCTTTTCTTATATTCCAATGCCATGGTACAGGGTTACAGAAGTGCTTTTGAAACAGCAAAAGATATGCCCGGGGAATATGCATGGAAAACGGTAAAATATAATTTAATGCCTAAACTTGTTATGATGGCTGCTGCAATGGGTTTATTGGGAGCAACATTTAAAGGATTAATAGACAGAGTTTCATCTTATAACAAATCAAATTATACTATTATTCCTCTGGGGATAACGCCTAATGGTAAAACCGTATATATAAGAATACCGGAAGATGAGATGGGAAGATTTTTTGGAGGTGTTTTTTGGAAACTATTCTCAGGCGAGAAAAAGAAATTATGGGCAAATTTATTTGATTATATGGCAGGTCAGGCCCCGACAATTAATCCCATATTCAGTGTTTTATTTGCTACGGTTGAATACATGAGCGGAAACAATCCCTATGATCATTTCAGGGGAAGAAATGTTATTGCGGATAGGGTTTTTTCAGCCGGAAAAATAAGATCTCATAAGGAATTTGCAAAATGGATTGCAAATCAGCTTGGCAGTGGTATTGTTTACAGATTCAAATCTGGAAATACGAATAAAATAAAAACAGAATTAGAGAAAGTAATCGGTTATCCAATTGCAGACAATACCATTGGAAGATTTATCCGAATTTCGGATTATGGGTTGCGTGAGGATATAAATGAGGACTTAAAACAATTAAGAGCAATAGGTGATGAAAAAAGCCTTCTTATTAGAGAGGGCATTGATAAAATACTTGCCGGAAAGATACTTAAAAATAATGAGATTGAGGCTATTGCTGAAAAATTTGAGAATATAGACAAGAGATTTATTAAATCCATGGCTTTTCAATATGGCAATGTTTATGTTGAAAAACTTCTTACTGCTCAAAGTAAAGAAGAAAGAGTGATAATATTAAATCGAATGTTAAAAGACCCTTTAATAATACTGGACATTAGTAAAACTCCTGAGTTTGAAGATATGAAAAAAACAAAACCACTCCCCGGTCCAAGAATATTAACGCCTGTTCCCGAATCACGCAAAGGAATAGAGCCTATTGGTGAAAGACATTCGATTAGAGAATTAATTGCACAATAAAAACTTTTAAAGAGTAGAGAATTGATTAAGAGATAATTAATGGATATCCCCGAAAACAAATATCTTGGCAAGTTGTGTAAAAGAGGACATATCTGGAACGGAACAGGGAAAAGTCTAAGGTTTAAATCAAGTAAATCTTGTATAATATGTGATATGGAACGTCAGCAACTATCTAAATATAAAAAATATCAGAAAAACTATAGAAATCAACCAAAAAATAAAAAACGTGAAAAAGAATACAGCAAAAAATATTTTCAAAATCATATAAATGAAATAAAAAAATATCGTAAAATTCATTCTAAAGAAATAAAAGAATATAATAAGAAATATAATAAGAAATATTTTGAAACTCATCAAGAAAAAATAAAAAAATATCAGAAAGAATATTTTAAAATACACCATGAAGAACGAAAAAAATACAAAAACTCATGGCAAAAAAACCGCTGTAAAACCAACTTAAAATATAGGCTTTCTCAAAATATGAGCATAGCAATAAACTGTTCATTACGGGGGAATAAAAACGGGCGACATTGGGAAGATTTAGTAAATTATTCTTTGCAAGACTTAAAAAAACATTTGGAATTTTTATTTAAAGAGGGGATGACATGGGAAAATTATGGATATTGGCATATTGATCACATAATTCCAATTTCAGTATTCAATTTCTCAGACCCAAGCCACATAGACTTCCAGCGTTGTTGGAGTTTGGACAATCTTCAGCCATTATGAAAACATGAAAATTTGCAAAAGCATGCAAAAATTAAACAAGCTTTTCAACCAAGCCTGCCATTGTAAAAAGGAAATTTTTAAGTGATAACTAACAAAGTTAAAAATTTAGTATTAGCCGAAAAAAGTGAGCTTGTCGAAGGCGACCGGATATATAAGATCGCTGTATCTTTCGACCGGCCTGATATGGTTGGAGCACACACATATCTTATCTGGCTTAAAAAAGCTGATGAGGAATATGAATTAAATCAAAAAACTTATGAACATGATATTGAAATTACTGTAGATACTGGTAGATATCATTTAAAAATACAGACCGAAACTATATATGTATCAAATAACTATCCGTCAACTATAAAGTCAAAATTTGAAACATCACCCGAAGAAACAATATTAATACATTTAGCGGATGACAATAAACACCCGCCTGATTTAGCAGGGCACGGTAAAAAATATGTAAAAGCTAAAGAAGATGAATCTGCCCTCGAGTTTGTTACTTTGAATATTACACCTACCGATATACAAGATTTCGCTGTTTCAGCATCCAAGATTTTTACTAAAATTCCAATTATTGAGGCGGATAGTTGGGCAAATAATTCTCCGAGCTCTTTATATGTTTCATGGAATGCTCATTGGCTATTTTACAATGGGAACAAGTACAATATCAATGCGTCCAACACAAATAATAAATATATATACTGGAGAATGGATAATCCTTCCAATTACCAGACCTCCGATGCTGCGCCAATACGTGATGATACTACATTTATTATCTGTATGAACATATTAGGTACTCATAATATTGCATGGAACAGCATAGCTAATCAGGTCATCGGAACAGCTTACATACTCGATGCTGCTATTACGAATGTAAAAATTGAGGATCTTGCAGTAACAAACGCAAAAATTCATGATTTAAACGCATATAAAATAACGTCAGGCACACTTACGGTTGAACGGACAGAAGCTAAATGTACAAATCCGAATGCAGACGTAACTGGAGAACACACCGCACTTGATATAACGAATTTACCCGCTACACCATCAGGTGCAGGTCTATATGCCACGCCTGAATATCTTGGTTTTTATAACGGCAGTTCTTTTCGGTCGTTTATAAGAAATGATGGTTGTTTTTTCTTTGAAGGGGATGGTAATAATTACATTTTATGGAATGGTTCTAATATGACGGTTGAAGGTAATATTATAATTACCGGTGGTAGTGGTATAGCAAATCTTTCGGATTCTGGTGACCTTTCTTTAAAAGATGTTATAGGCGCTAATGATTGCGATACCACAATAATAAGCGGTGGAAAGATAATTACCAGTTTACTCACTGCGAACAATATCCAAACTGGAATACTTACAGGTCTTACAGTACAGACAGCATTAGCAAACAATAAACGCATCGTTTTATCCCAAGCAGACAATAATTTTAAACTTTTGAACGCATCCAATCAAGTATTAGTGCTTATTGACGATGATACTTTTGGCGGTCTACCTGGAATTGCTATAGAGCCGGTGTCTGGAGGAGCTGGTTTAATAATTACAAATGGAGATTATGTTACTACTAATGGTGCTTCTATTGGTTTAGATTGCACAGCAGAAGTACCCTCATTATTTGTACAAAAAGACGATGGAACAAGCGTCACTTTATATGCGGATGGTCGTGTACTTGCGGATAGTTATATGAACGCATCCGCTTATAAAGTGAGTAGCACACAAATAATAGGTACTCAAGGTGCTGCGGTAGCAAATGCGGTAGACGCTGCGACCGTGATATTACGCTTGAATGAATTACTTGCCAGATGTCGTACTCACGGACTTATAGCATCATAATTTAAAGGAGAACGAGGCGTTTTATGATGATTAAAAAATTACAGGCGTTACAACAAGATTTATTAGAAACGCAAGCGAATTTATTTATGCTTAAAGAACAGGAGATGGCAATCCGTAATCAGATATTAATCCTTCAAAAAATTATGATCGAAGAAGAGTCAATTGCTTCGGTAAAGCAAAATATTATCGCCCTTCAGGAAAAGTTAAAAGTATTAAAAGCTGATGCCGCAAGTAAAGAGAATAATAAAAAATAAATAACTGATGTTTTAAATATTAGGGATCAACACAAGACGTGAAGCCCTCCTTCCGAAGATTTCGGGATTTGAGGGCTTTTTTTTATAGAGCATACACAAGGAGTGGTCAATAAAATGGAATATGTAATTTTATGGGTAAGATATGGAACGCCTTTTCTTCTCTTAATGCAGTTATTTGCAATTTCATATCTCATTTGGTCTGTTAAAGACATGAAAAATGATATTGAAAATATTAAAGATAGCATGATTTGGGATGATACTTTTAAGATTTATACAGAAAATATTGAACGTAGAATTTCCCGGCTTGAAAAATTACAGAATGGGAAATAAAAATATGCCGAATTTCAGCGATCGATCAGAAAATAAACTTATAACTTGCCATTCGGATTTAATCACAATATGTCGATTTGTCATTGAGATATTCGATTATACCGTTTTATGCGGATGGCGGGGTGAGGAAGAACAGAATAAAGCTTATCCTAAATATTCAAAGGTTAAGTTTCCCCACAGTAAACACAATAATATTGATAAAAAAGGCGACCCTCAAAGCCTTGCAATTGATGTTATACCCTATGATCCTGTTAAAAGAAAAATAGTTCCATGGGATTCGGATAAGGAATTCTGTCTCATGGCGGGATTTTTTAAGATGGCTGCGTATTCCTTAAATATTTCTATTCGATGGGGTCATGATTGGAATAATAATAATTTGATGTGGGATGAGAAGGGAAAGTTAAAAGATATGCCTCACATTGAACTTTTATAAGGGGAATTTTTTGATGTTAATAGCAAACATTTATTTATTGATTATCACTATTATATTCGGCGTTTCCCGTGGAATAAAAGAAGGCATGGTGATGCATAAACCCGGTGTCCGGGATCATCCCTGGTATAAGTTTTATCATCGTATAAGCGCACTTGTATTTCTATCGGCCGGGCTGTTTTTTATAGTTCTTTCAAAATATTACACCGTGTTTGATAAACTGATGTTAATAGGTGTTTTTATTCTGCTGTGGCAGCTTTTTGAAAGTTCATATTCAATAACCAGGTTTAATAAACTTTTTCCTCGCACAGAAAATGTTTTTGGTCTCGGATTCAATATCAAAGGAGGTGGTGTTACTGTATTTCATGTAATTCGCTTTATTATAAGTTTAATATTTATTTACGGAGGTCTCAAATGAAACACCTTCCTAATCTGTTTAATTTGATTCTCGTTTTAATCGTTGTTTTTCTTTTCGCCGGTATAGCCGAAGCCGGGATTTTTGGCAAATTTCAAAATGTTGCTATTGACAAAATCATAGGCGCTGGCATAACAGGTCTTTTCTTTATCCTGGCTGCAATTTTTGGCACAAAGGTTTTGAAGTATAAGAAAGCGGTAAAAGAAGGGAAAGATTTTGCGATGTGGGTTTATGATTCCACAAGACCCGATAGTCCCGGCGGAGCTAAAATAACCGGTGATGAGGTCGAGAAAGGCATTAAAGAGGCCGGTGAATTTGGTCTTGCGGTTATGGGGGCAATTGCAGCACATAAAACTGGATAATTTATGTTGCCAATATGTTGCTAAAAGGGTGTTTGTTCACTATTATTGTTCACCATTATTTGGCGTTTTATGTTGCTAATTAAATTAACGAGCCCTTATTTTAAGGGGTTTACAGCTATTATCAAAGGACTTGAAATCCGCCGTGGTAAAACACTTGAGAGTTCGAGTCTCTCGCCCTCCGCCACAATAAAAACAAGGACTTAGATAAATTGAATTGTCTAAGTCCTTTATCATGTTAGCAACATAAAATAGCAACATTCTGCTATTTTCAATTTACCTATGTTCACTTAAATCTATCCCGATATTGATTTCAACACCATCGTCAACGTCTGTATGAGCATATCCTTCTGTCGTTCGCAAGTCAGCATGGCCGAGATGATCTTTTAATCTCCAGGCCGATTCCCCAGCCTGCAGGGCAAGCGTTGTAAATGTATGACGCAACGAATGTAAATGAAGGCTTTCTGGCATACCGGCTTCTCTGATCCAGTCTTTTACCCAATGAGTGAAAGTATCGGGATGGCATACTTTGAATGGATGCTCGCCCGGATCCCTGTCAAGAAACCATTTAAAGTCATTATGCACTGACTTCGGAATTGTAATCCAGCGTTTAACTCTCCTCT
>Ga0114925_10000597_pt1 | contig 16480 bp, 8 predicted proteins | sample SumtaG_2_FD_87287 | JGI IMG/M metagenome (GOLD analysis project Ga0114925, IMG submission 87287) | Deep subsurface microbial communities from Indian Ocean to uncover new lineages of life (NeLLi) - Sumatra_00607 metaG | ecosystem: Environmental > Aquatic > Marine > Oceanic > Sediment | place... | reverse complement strand
CTTAGCCCCTCATAAGGAGGAAACCAATTGTTTGACACATTACTTAAAATATCAGATGAAGAAATTAAAAATTAATGTTCAACTTAATAAAGAAGCAACAGTAGATTCTATTTTGAGGGAAAACGCTGATGAGGTAATCATAGCTACGGGTGCGACAGCAATAATTCCAGATATACCAGGTATTACCACTAAAAATGTTATTATAGCAATTGATGTTTTAAAGGGGATATCAAGCACAGGTGATAATGTTGTAATAATAGGAGGAGGGTTGATTGGTTGCGAGACAGCTGAGTTCCTAAGGTCTAGAGGAAAGGAGGTTTCTATTATTGAAATGTTGCCAAAGATCGCACGTGATATCGGTCCCGCAACAAAATGGTCAGTCACCATGAGAATAGCAAGATGGGGCATCAAACAATACACTTCCTCAAAAGTCATTAGAATCTTAGATGAAGGAGTAGAAATCGAAAGGGAAGGAAATAATGAGGTAGTTAAAGCAGATACGGTTGTAATTGCTGTGGGTTTGGAACCTTATAATGAATTACTCAATATGTTGAAACAGAAGCTTCCAAATATACATGCGATAGGCGATTGTTCACAAGCTCGAAGAATGTTAGAAGCAATTCATGAGGGATATGCGATAGGTCAAAAACTCTGAGTTTTGAACCTAGTCTTGTCCTATTACTACATATTTTCATCTTTTTTTATTTAAAAAACATACTGTTAAGATGCTTTTTAAGTTTGTTATGATATCTCGAACATTAATAGAAACTCGTTTCAGAATTTGTTGAAAGATTATTCCAAACAATAGCAAAGATTTTAAAGTCATTATTATTACTGCAATAAAATTACGGTAGTAAACCATTCTTCTAAATAAAAATAATTTCGTGATCATTTGAAAGAAGCAAAGAGTAAAATTACTACTAAAAAATCTGGTAATAGGGGTTATAAAAGTGCGTGGATATATATTCCAAGTAAGATCTATAAAAGTGAAAATTTTCCATTCCTGGATAACGAAGAAGTAATTATAGAAATAGAGGAAGGATCTTTAAGAATAAGCAAAAATGATGAGCGTTCGAGAATATTAAGAAATTTTGGAATAGAAAATGCTACACTTCCGAAATTATTAGAAATTAAGGCTAAAACAAATAGAGATCAACCATTTTTATACTTTAAAGACGAATGCTATTCTTATCAAGAAATTAACAATAATTCTAACAAACTTGCGCATGGGATTCTTGAATTAACAAACCAATTGGATTTAAAAGCGCCAAAAATTTCATTGCTTATGGAAACTTGTCCAGAATTTATTTTTACCTGGTTTGGAATAGCTAAAGCCGGTTGTGTGTTTATACCTATTGATACATTGTTAAGTTACGAGGTTTTAGAACATATACTAAAAGACAGTGATACAGAAATTTTAATTATCGACTATAAATTTCTTAGAAAATACACAAAAATTCGTAATAATTTACCAAAGATCAAAAAAGTACTGATACGTAATGCTCCTGTTGATTTTAATTTTAAGAAGCCTTATGTCAATTTTAAGTCAATTGTTTCATTAAATTCTCAAAATCCCAAAATTAATATGCATAATGAGGATCCTATTGAAATTTTATATTCTGAAGGAGTAACTGGAAAGCCTAAAGGAGTATTATATAGAAATGTTATTTTAATAGGAATTGCATTAGGATATGAATTGAAGGATATAGGTTTTGACAAAGTATCTAAAATTTTCTGCCCCATGTCTTTATCTAGTAGCACTGCTCACTTTTTTGTAGTATTACCTTCATTATTTTATGATAAATCGGTTATAATCCCTGAAGATTTTAATCCATCAACATTCTGGGAGGAAATCCGGAAATATGAGCCTTCTTGTCTTTGCTATTTTGGCAGCCATTTGACAAACTTATTGTATCAAAAACCCAAAGTCAATGATCGGGTTCATTCCATCAAGTTTGCTTACGGTTTCGGCGCGAGAATGGATTTATGGGAAGCCTTTGAAGGAAGGTTTGGAATCCCTTTATATGAGTGCTGGTCGCACGTGGAAGGAATTGGGGTAACCATCAACAAACTAGGATCTGAAGGCGGAAAAATAGGGTCAATTGGAACACCATTAGATTTCATAGAATTAAAAATTATTGATTCTGATGGAAAAGAACTGCCTTCAGGGCCAAATAACATTGGAGAAATAGTAGTACGAAGAAAATCTAGAGCCATTTTTGAATATTATAAACAACCACAAAATACTGATGTAAAAATAGGACAAGATAAGTGGGTGTTCTCGGGTGATTTTGGCTATATGGATCATGATGGTTACATTTATTATAAGGGGAAATCAAGTGAGATTGTATCCAAAGGTAATGAATTGATTTATACAAAGGATATTGAGCGAGTAGCAAATTCGCATCCAAATATCATTGATTCTTCTGTTATACCTGTATGGGACGGGGATGATTCTAATGTTGATTTTAAAATAATCGCATTAAAAGTGAATAATCGCTCAATCACTCATGAAGAATTTAGTGAATATTTATTTCGTAATCTAGCCTACTTTCATGTACCACGATATATTGAATTCATCGAAGAATTACCTAGAAGTTCGGGAATTCAATTCTTAAAAGTTGCTTCAAAACAGGATTGGAAGAAAACGAATTCAAAGAACAATATCTGGGATATATATTATAAAGATTTCTTAAAAAGTAATACTCTCCGATCACACAATTTAGAAGGTTTTTAATTAATAGAAAAAAGCAAAATTTTTAATTATTATATTTATTTTAATTTTCAATTACCGCATTTGATGAGAAAAATAACAGTCGAAGAAAAACCATATCCAAAGGAATTAGATGATAGGAAAGGTCACATTAGCATTGATTGGGGAAGACAAGGTGGAACGATATTAGCCTATATAATTGTTCTTTTAGGATATTATGGAATTATTGCTAATACTGTAATGTTTAACAAATATGGGAAGTGGATACCTTTCACCCTGATGGGAGATTCAATACTCTGTCTGGAATATGGATTATGTTCGGGGGAGTGGTTATTCTGGACCTATACCACCTATGCGAAGAATTTCTATTTACCTGCTTTATTGCTATTCCTTATTTGCTTCGCATTGACTTACAAAGAAGATATTCCTCATTATGGAATCAAGGCTTCAATATGGCTGGTACCCCTTATCATTATAGAAGGATTCATATTCTATACTTTAATGTTTGGCTTCTCAGCAGTACCATTTTACCTAAAATTTATGCGTATCGAAGGATATTTAGATATAATGCTTTTATTTGGGTTAGCCATCTCTGGAGCAATAAGCGGTATGAAACTAAAACAAGTGATAGTGAAAAGAAGAAATATCTGATTATCAAGCAGCTAATTGGCTTACTCAGAGCTTTCAATTTATAAATAAATCTCAAAATTGAGATTTTCAAATAATTTATTCTACACTTTTTAGACTTCGCAAAATTAGAGAACTAAAACATCAAAGAATAAAAATAAAAAAAAAAATTTATTTGATTAATTTTAGAATTTTATCTTATTTTAATTTCTTCCTTCTCATTATTACGTAAGCAATACCCAGCATCGATGCAAGTAAGGCGATGTAAATTGGAAAGCCTGGTATTGGTGGGGGAATTATCTGTGGGCATCCTTTAAAGTTCATTGATGCTACCCCAAAACCACCCCAGTAGTCCGCTATTATACCAGTTTGTGGATCTACGTACTCTGTAAATTCCCAGCAATCCCAGATAGCTGTTCCTCCTTTAGCTTCGTAAGCATAGAGGAATGGATGATCTCTATTTTCCGTTATGTCAGTTATCTTGCTAATTACTTCTTTTCTTGATGTCGGAGTAATCATAAGCATTTGATCCATCAATGCATTTATCTCATCATCATAATAGAATCCGAAATTCCAGAGAGGGAACCATTCACCACTGACGGTTGTCCATATACTATCAGTTGATCGCCAAGTGCCAAATTCGTTATCACGTAGCATGAAATCAATCCAAATCTCAGGACCCCAAGCGGCCATGTAAAAGTCCATAGGCCATGCACCACACGACCAAATTGAATGTGTTCCATCAAAGCTTAGATCCCAATAGAATTGTACAACATCCCAAATTCTCTCCGGAACTTCATTAGTTACTCCACCTGGATCTGATATCGCGACTCCGATTAGTTTAAGGGCCGTTTCAAATTCGTCTTTTAAATCTCTATGCCATTGATCCCAATAAAAGTCTACTGTCCACACAGGATTACCGCTTTCTGCTACTGCGATCCAGTCATTATCATCGCTACTTGCGGTTAAACCCCTCGTAGCAGTCCTTTTAGAAAAATTATAGAGTTCTATACTAGGCCAATACCCATTTGCCAATCCATAATCAGTATATACCTTTCCGGAAGTATCATTTTCAGTAGTAAGCAGAAGTTCTCGGGCGTAAGTGATATTAAACTCTGAGCCACCTACACTCTCATTATAATAGAGATTTGCTGTACCGACCGTACCTCCTCCTTTTACTGCTTTACCTTCCAAAGCGTTAATCATACTGTCATAATTGAATGCATAACAGATTGATCTACGAAGTACCTGAGGAATTCCATTGACGGGATAACCCTTCTCATTAGTATAAGATGTATCTATTACATATTCCTTAACATTAGGCCACGCCCAATATGTTTCATTGATACAATTTAATGTAATCTGTGTTAAATATTCTGAAGCAGCACCATCAAAATAATTAATTCTTATATCATTCCTTACCGTTTGAGTATCTAAAGGCATATTAGAACTATCACCTGCGGCGTCTATTATATGGGTAATTAATGCATTATTTTGAGCTATTGCCCCTGCCTCCCCTGTAGGGAAATTGATAAATTCCAGTCTTTCAACATCAAAAAGTCCTTCCGCTTCTAGTGCACTTCTATTCCAATAATCCATGTTTTTTGACAACCACCCTCCATCATGATCAGAATATTCATATACCCAAGCCCCTGTACCAATCATATGATCAACAATCGTAGGATTACGGGGATCTTTAACACCGTTTTCATACCCATAAATACCTTGACTAGTATAATGTTCACTATACGCCTGATAAGAGATCGATTGCACCCATGCACCTCCACCCTGTCCAACATTCCACATGTTGTAATGGACCTTGACCGTACCTCCTGAAGCTAGATCATCAATTATTTCTACATAATTTATATATGGATACCTGTCATAAGGTGCGTAATTTATAGGCGCTTCACCAACAGTATCCCAACCACCGTAAGGGGCAGGATTTCGAACCCATCCATCATCTATAGTAGTAACACCGGGGTAGGATGTTTCATTCCCAATAAAATATCCTGAATAATTATAGATGTTGGGAGTTACTAATGGTTCTGTGAGCATAGAGTCTCTATCCCAAATCGAAAGATTCCATCCTGGAGTCCAATATGGTTCTAGCTTTTCTACTAAGGGCCAATAATAATCATACTGTCTTAAATCACCTTCACCAGTCAGATTACCAGTGATGATATAAAATCGGTCGATATTCCACTTAAATGCTGTTGCATTCCAAGCTGAGCCATCGTGGAAGGTTACATTTTCTCGAAGGGTATATGTGATTGCGGAAATTCCACCAGAATTATAAAAGCCAAAGCTATTATTTTCGGATGGGAAATATTCAAATTCCCAGTCAGTAGCAAGAATTGCGAATAACTCATCTTCCAAAGGTTGATCAGCACCAGCACTATATGCAATATTTCCTGAAATAGGATAATCACAAGCTGCAGGATACAGCCATAACTGTTGTATTGACCATCCTGGTGCTATTGTTGGATCCCAATCACCTGCAGTTGCAGAAACACCCCACCTAAATGGAGGGACTTCCTCTTCTTGTGCTTGTGCATAAATAGGGATAGATGGTAGTATAAAAGAACTTACCATGAGAAAGAATACTAAATATTTAGAAAATGTTTTCATATTTTTTTCTCCTTATATTTAAAACATCTTTTTATTTTTTCTTAGATCTATTTACTTGAGCTGAAAAAAAACTAAGTAAATTTAATATAAGGTAACGACATTCTACTATTTAAACTTTTTAAATCTGGTTGAAATACGAACGTAAATTCTTACAGAAAATAAAAATTCTTAAATAAAGTACATATTTTTCACTCATAGCATTCATGAATAATAAAATATTTTTGCTAATCTGTACAGTTGAAAAGTATAGGAATTCTAAAAATTAAACCATAAGGAATTTGCTCCCACAAGGAGATTGAAGAAAATGACTCGTCAAGCACAAAACATGATAAAATATGTACTAAAGCGAATAGTCCTAATGATTCCTATTTTAATTGCAGTTTTAATATTCACATGGTTATTATCTCATATGATGTCTGTCAACCCTTTTCTAAATAAAATAGGGGCTACCCGTGACAGAGAAACTATTGAAAGAGTACTAAGAGAAAGTGGGTATTATGATCCTTGGTATGTGCAACTCGGTATCTATCTTAGAGATTTCTTTACTGGAAATTGGGGTGAATCATTTGTCATTATGGATGGAAAGACAGTTTTTCAAATTATTGCCCTGATTTTTCCGAGAACACTTGAATTAATGTTTATATCAATTATAGTGGTTCCGATTATTGCAATCAAGCTTGGTGTTGTTTCTGCAACAAATAAGAACAAACCAAAAGATTCTCTTATTCGAGGAGTAGCGATTATTGGAGCAGGTTTGCCAATTTTTTATATTGCTGCTTTAACGCAACTATTTGTAGGTTTATCTCTGGAGCAGTTTACCTACGGGCTAATTGACCTCGAAATATTGGGAACGAATAATTTTTCCCTCCCAAAACCAGTTCCATTTGGGGGGGTCGGTACAGGCTTTCGAATTATAGATAGTATTTTGTATAATGACCCGATTTATTTATTCGACACTATTCTCCATTTACTTCTTCCTGTATTTTGTATGATTTTTGTCTCTTTATCTGGGATCACACGACAGACTAGATCGAGTATGCTGGATGTTTTGGATCAAGATTATATTAGAACTGCACGTGCCAAGGGTGTCCAAGAAAATAAAGTTATCAATAAACATGCCCTTCGCAATGCAATACTTCCCACTAGTCATATGGTCATAGCTGGTACTGCAGGAGCATTAACGGGATCCCTTTTCGTAGAAATGATATTTAATTATACGGGTTTTGGCTATTATATGCTTATGGCGATATATGGTGGCGACTATTTTGTGATAAACGGCCTTCTGGTATTTTCAGCAATAATTGTAATTTCAGGAACACTTGTCGCAGATGTCGCCTATACTATTATCGATCCTAGAATAATTTATTAAAAAAATTTTAAAAAACATGACTAAAATGACTTCAACGCTTGAAAGTTCGAAGATATATGAGGAACAACCAATTGAAAAAAAAGGAATAAAAGGATTATTAAAATTCTATTTAATTCCTGGTTGGCGCAACCCACAATTTAAAGCAAGGGAGTATGAAATTGGCAAATTAAAATCGAAGAGGAGAATGTTTAGAAGGCTTATAACACCCTTAACAATTACCGGAATAGTAATGATATTATTTATCGTGTTTATGGCTGTGTATAGTCCATGGTTGACTCCATATAACTTAGAACAAGTAACTAGACCCTATCATCCACCAGATCTATCTTATGATGTGCCATCTGCAATACATCCATTAGGTACCACAAAATATGGATATGATCTTCTTGCACGAATAATTTGGGGCGCAAGAACTGCAATAACAGCTGCAGCGCTCCCTGTTATCATAGGCACATTAGGAGGGATTGCATTAGGGACGTTCTCAGCCTATTTTGGAGGGAAGGTTGATGCAGTAATTATGCGTTTTTGTGATTTTTGGTTTGCCTTACCAACATTTATTATAATTTTAATTATATCTCCTATGGTAGGAAGAGATTTATATAACATTCTCTTACTCTACGGTCTTTTTGGTATACCAGGGTCTGCCAGGTGGGTGAGAGCTTTAGTTTTACAAGTAAGACAAAATGTCTATGTCAGGGCGGCAATAACTGGGGGTGCGGAAAAGTTTAAAGTAATGTTCAAACATATTTTACCAAATGCGATATCCCCCGTTATTATAGGTTTCTTTGGCGGTATGGGAGCTGCAATTTTAGGATTTGCAGGCATAGCCTTTTTAGGAATGGGAGACCAAAGTTATGCAGATTGGGGTACAGATATAAATTTTGGAATAGGTCATCTTGGTGCGTATTGGACTATTGTTTGGCCAGGATTATTTATTTCTATTGCAGCCATTGGATTTATGTTAATTGGTGACGGATTGAGGGATGCACTAGATCCTCGATTACAAATATAAATAAGAGGGATTTAAAATTCAACAGATATCTTACTACTACCCCAACTATGGATATGCTTTATTCGAAGCTCTTTTCGCCTTTATCGCTTTATATGTAATTATTAATTATATGGTGAAGGTTGTTTTCCGAGAAGAAAGATCGTTAGGAGTTCTCAAAAAAAGTTCAGCTGTAACCTGCTTACTGATTTTTGGCATTATATATGGTATTAGAGCTCTTTTCGAAACTTTGGGTTTTTTTGGTACAATTTTTAAGATTCTGAATAATGATCAATTTTACTTGGCTATAATGGTGACGCTCTATTTATTTCTCTATAAACCAGTATCTAAGAAGTTTCCTTTTCCAGAGCCTGTAAAAGAAGAAAATTTCAAAAAATTCAACAAAACTCTTATATTCTTCATTATTATGACGTGGATTGTTGCAGGGATCTTTCTCTCTATACCGATTCTCCGTATTCCAATGAATAATCCTACTAGAGGTATGCGCCTTTCCGATAGAACTGCTGATGTATTTAATTTAAGTTTTTTCTGGGCATTAATGACGATAGGGATCTGTGTTTTTATAACAATTGTTACTAATAAAATTCAATCTTCTGAGAAGAGGATTGCAAAACCAATCATTAGAAACGCCATTATTGTGGGTGGTCTACTCGCATTTGGTTTGTGGTCTCTCCAACTTGTTATTTTTGAGTTATATCTCAATAGATGGCTTGGGATAGAATTAATAAAACAAGATATTCGTGTTTTGATTATTATGACTTCTGGTTTGTTCATTGTTTTCTTTTATCAATCATTAAAAACTAGATACATACCGGAAATTAAAGAGAAAAGCTTAGAGAGGATTAAAGAATTATTAGAATCAGGATTAACTCAAGATAGGCATCTTATTCAAAATAGTAATCCTCAGGTTACACTGGATAACCAAGATTCTGCATCTTTCTCTGAGGATGAAGATAAAGAAATACGTTTCCCCGAAGGAATTTCATATAAGAGTTATCTTTTTGTTCTGAATAAAATAGGTAAATCCTCAGATATATTCTCAAGCAATAGAATTGTTCAGATTCTTGGAGGAGTCTCTTGGATTGTTGCCATAACCATTTTTATAACTTCTCTTTTCTTTATAAACTCAAATATTTTTGTACAAGTGCTTTTTCTTAGTGTAATTTGTTCTTTTTTCATGGTTCTTGGAGATTTTTCCATAATACTCCTATTTAACAGAGCTAATCCTAGGAACAACCGCACCCCAAAAAGTTTGCTATTAAAAATATTTCTATCTGGTACTTCGTTAATTTTACTGATTTGGTTAGCATTATTTTTTATCATTTATCTCTATCTTTTTATTGGGATAACCAATATAATTGTCTCCGGGGTCACTTACATAGCTATCTTTTCAATAGTAATGTTTGCTTTGGGTAATAGAATTACATGGTGGTATGCAACATCAATGAAAATGTGGGATGCAGCGGTAAAAAGAGCACCTTATGTTAAGAAAAAAGCGTCCCGTCTTAATTTAATCTGGTTTATAGCTAATTTATCTCTTAGAATCTTCATCAACTTTATTGTTATCCCATATTCGAGTCTCTATGGTACTTATTTTGGTCAAAGATTGAATCTTCAATTAACAGGATATTTTTTATTAATTGAACTTCCATTAGCTGTTTTTAATATAGGAATCGGAATGTTTATTGTACTAAAAATTTACAAGAGAAAATTGAGGGAATCTTTGACATTCGTGCTATACATTCAAATTATAATTTTGCTGATTTCAGTTTCAATGCATGTGATTCTAGGTTTTCTTCGATCACTGGTGTTAATGTACCAGTTTAATATAAATGATGTTCGTGTGTTTTTAGTAGTTGCTACTGGAATATATCTTATTTCAATTTTCACCTTCTTAAAGATAAAATCCCAATTTGACACTAGCGAAAAAACTAAAGAAAAATTCCGTAAAGAATATGAAGACAGTTATATAGAAGTTACCGCAGGAAATCATGTAATTCTAAATGTCAAAAATCTTACAACTTATTTTTACACAGAAGAAGGAGTTGTTAGAGCTGTGGAAGGGGTTTCATTTAAAATAATGGAGGGTGAAACACTTGGGCTTGTTGGAGAAACAGGTTGTGGTAAATCCGTAACCGCATTATCTATTCTTCGTTTAGTACGCCCTCCTGGTGAAATTAAAAGTGGGGAGGTTATTTTTGAAGGAGAGGATTTGCATCAAAAATCTGACGTGGAATTTCTGAGATATAGGGGTAATAAAATTGCCATGATTTTTCAAGATCCACTCAACTCTTTAAATCCTGTGTATAAAATTGGTGATCAAATTTCTGAAGTTTATCTTCTTCATATGGAAGATGAATTATTAATTGAAGCAGCAAAGAAAAATACAAGCATTTATGATATTTCTCGAAAATGGAGTCAACGTATGTTAAAAGATCTAAATATTCCTGTACCCCGGATAATCTTTGATCGATATCCCCATGAATTGAGTGGGGGGATGCGACAAAGAGTTCAGATTGCTATGGGATTAGCTTGTAGTCCTAGATTATTAATTGCTGATGAGCCTACAACCGCACTCGACGTTACAGTCCAGAATCAGATACTTAAATTAATGAAAGATCTGAAGAAAAAATATAATACTTCGATTTTGTTTATTACTCATGACTTAGGGATTATTTCTAAGATGTGCGACAGAGTGGCTGTAATGTATAGTGGATTTATAGTAGAATATGGAGAGATAGTACAGTTATTTACTACTCCTTATCATCCGTATACAAGAGGACTTATAGCGTCTGTCCCGGTTGTAGGAAAAAAACGAGAAGTACTTGAAGTTATACCAGGGCTGGTTCCTAACCTAATATATCCACCTTCTGGATGTAGGTTTCATCCCCGATGTCAATATCGCTTCGAACCATGTGATTCAGAAATACCAATGACCATAGAGATGCAACCAGAATATTTTGTAGCATGTCACCTATATGACCCCCAATATAAGGATCTTGCTGAGATATCAATAAAGAAGGTAGAAAAGAAAGAATAAATTTTTAAAAAAAAGCTAATATTTTGATTCAAAAAATTCATTAAAAAGGAAAAAGTATGCTAATAGAAAACCTATCAAACGGAGCTTTGTTCAATTTATTATTTTCAAGGTGGTTCATTTCATTCATCACATTTGTTATCGCGATATTTTTAACACGATTTTTTGCGAAGAATAAAGAATGGGATGATTCTACCAAGACAGCTTTTGAAGTGAGTTTTCTATGGTTTATTCTAAATGCGTTATTGGAATTCGAGATTCTGATTTTCCTTGGAAGCAGTATAATATTTGATTCTATAAGAATAGCATTAGGGATAATTGTTATTTCAAAAGTTATAGCAGTCTATTATGATAAAAAATTTGTGGAGTCATTAATTTTTACAATAATTATACAAGGCTTATTATACGCAATATCAACTATTATTGGTTTATTTCTTAGGGGATATAATCTTCTGATTAGTGGTATTAACGAGGAAATAGCTCCAGCGGGTATGATGTATTTTGTATGCATTTTGCTGATGATCAGTATTGGAGTTTTTTACATGAATGCGGGAACAAAAATACAGTTTATAAAAAGCAAAAATTTTCTTCTTTTAGTTTCTTTGGTACCTGGATTAAATTATTTGACAGAAGAATTTTATGCCCAGGAAGAGATATTTATGAGATTATATACAACCAATATTATATGGTCTATAGTAATTACTGTAATAATTATTACTATTATTAAAGTAATTTCTTATAGATTTTTGTCTTTCGAAGAATATAGAGAACTTTCTGTACTCGAAAAAGATATAGTTATTTTAGAATTAAATAATCTAAAAGTCTACTACCCTCTCATTGGTGGAATGCTTAAAAGACAGTTTGGATCTGTGAAAGCTGTTGATGGTATCACTTTTAATATTAAAACAGGAGAAACTGTTGGATTAGTAGGGGAAAGTGGATGTGGCAAAACTACTGTAGCCAATGCTATTTTAGGTTTAGTTCCAAAAGAATCAGGTGATATCATATTTGATGGTGAGCCTATCCCAAATAAATACTCAAGAATTTTACGTCAAAAGATTCAAATTGTTTTTCAAGATCCTGATGCCTCATTAAATCCTAGAATGAAAGTTGTTAATATAATAGCTGAACCCTTGAAAAATTTATTAGGTATTACCAAAGGAGATGAATTAAGAAGACGTGTCTTGAAATTGTTAGAGGAGGTTTCATTAAAACGGGAACACATGGATCGTTACCCTCATGAATTTTCAGGTGGTCAAAAACAAAGAATTATTATAGCAAGGGCACTTGCAAGTAACCCTGAATTGATAATATTGGATGAACCAACCTCTGCTTTAGATGTATCTGTTCAAGCTCAAATTCTTAACTTGCTTAAAGCCTTACAGAAAACCTATGGATATGGTTTTTTATTTATAACACATAATTTAGCTGTTGTTAATCACATTGCTGATAGGGTTGCTGTTATGTATCTTGGTAAATTTGTTGAAATCGGGAAAACTGAACAGATTTTCTCAAAACCTACACACCCCTATACGATTGCTCTTTTAGAATCTAGAACCGAACTCGACCCTACCAATAAAGAAATTCGTTTTGTCATTAAGGGTGAAGTCCCAAGCCCAATAGCACCTCCTCCTGGATGTACATTTAATCCTCGGTGTGTGTCAGATGCAAAAACTAAGGAATGTATGCGTGAAACACCTCATAGAATAGAAATCGAAGAAGGTCATTATATTTGGTGCCTAAATCCTCCTGTTTCGATGCAAGGGGATATTTCTTTAAGCAGTAATGAATCAGATACTGATGTTTTGGAAAACTAATTGAAATTTCATCTTTTTTCAATTATTGGTACTTATGTTCATCCCTTTTTTTTGTTTTAAACACATTAAGTTAAAGGAAAAGAATTAAGCTAAATTTTTTTTTAATGAAAGTTGCTCTACAAACAGAGGAAAAAAATAAAGAAACATAAATTTAAATTTATAATCTAGGTTATTTATTTATCTAATAAGGTGAAATAGTAGAATAATTATTTTAAGAAAAATTTCATCGATTTTTTTAATGTTGAGAGTGTGAATATAATGGAAGTTTTTTTGAAGAGAGCAGAACAACCTTTTAAAGATAGAATTGGGGAAGAAAAGACTTTATTACTTTTTGGGAATATAAAAAAAGCTACAAACGAAATTCCTGCGAAATTTCGACGAACAATTGGCTCAGAAATTCCAAAATATTTGTTTAATCTTTCAAGAGACCTTGGAAATGTTCCTCCTGAAATAGTTGCTGGGGTACTTAACTATGTTCTAATATTTGCTGTATCGCTTAAAGGTTTAGTCAATAAAGATAAGACTCAAGTAAATCAGCTATTGATTAAAAGAAGTGATAACAAAACGCGAAACCTCTCAGAATTAATGCTTGCGTTCGTTGAAAAAGCTTTGAATAGTGAAATAATAAAAGATCAAATAAGCTTCGAAGAGATTCTTTCATTTTTATTTGGTAGTAAAACAGAGATAACTCAATTTAGTGATATAGAGTTATTTATAAAACGTGCCGAGAAAAATTTTGCTCTTAAAATAGGAGAGGAGTCTTCACATTATTATTCAGACCAAATTATTAAAGCATTATCTGAGGTTGATGAAAAATTACGAGATTATTTTAGTTCTGAAATTTCAAAATATTTGTTTAAATTCTCGCAGAATACGGAGTATTTAATGCCAGAAGTATTAAAGGGAATGTTAAATCATGTGGTGGTGTTCACCAAGTCTATCGCTAATTCTAATGGAAAGACATCTGATCAAATAAACCAAGAAATAATAAAAAGAAGCAATAATAAGATATTTACATTATTAGATTTATTTAAAGCGTTCTTAGAGGTTGTTAAAGAGAATAATATATTGGAATCAAGTGAAAGCTTAGAAGATATATTAACACATCTGTTAGGAGAAGAAGAAAAACGTGTTCAATTTTCAGATGTTGAAGCTTTTCTAAAACGGGTAGAAAAAAAATATGCTCTAATAATAGGGCAAGATATGATTGAAATGTTAATTGAAGAACTGTTAGAATCAATAAACCAAATACCCGAACAACATAGAGAATATCTTGGCTCCGATCTTGCAAAATTCCTATTTAAATTCTCAGAATCTGCTTCTTATCACGAGCCAGAAAAGGTGGAGTTAGTGTTTAATGGTGCAATTATATTTGCAAATTCGTTAGTAGAATTAAACGATCTAAATAATGCTGAGATAAATCAATTCATAATTAATAGATCCAACCATAAAGTTAGGAGTTTGTTTGATCTATTTAAAGTTTTTTTAGAGAAGATCGAGATAAGAATGCCCTTATCATCCGATCCTAATTTTGATGAGATACTTGTTCATACTCTTGGTAGATATGATGGGCCTAAAGAAATTGATAAAGGGGGATTAATTCATGATTTGTTGGCTGAATATCATGAAGAAATTCCATTGTCAAAAGAACATTTTAGTTGGGCTAAAGCAATTGCAGAAATAATTCCAAGATTTTTAGAAATTCTCCCGAGTCCAGAGGGGGATCGAATATTAGACTTTTTATGGGAAAACAAATTTCCTGAGGATCAAATCCATGAACAATATAGAGAAAAATTAGCAGAATTTCCTAGAGAGAAAGAGAATACGTTTATGTTTCGGTTATTGAATATGCTTACAAATCAAATTTTAATTGAGGAGGAGAAGGATAGAGCGTTAACAGGAGCTCTAGCTTTTAGAATTCTTGGAAGTATTTTTGTTGAAATGTTTGGGGGAAGAAATACTCAAATTAGAGCAATTAGGCTTAATCAATTGCTGAAAGAGAGACAAATTGCTAATAAGGAGAAAAAGCATAATATGGATGAACATATTAACCGAATACTTGAAGAAGATCTTAAAGCAATCCAGCAACGAACAATGACAATTAATACGATAGTTCCGGTATTGAGTAAAAAAGGGTACTTTATTAAGACATATGATATTGTTACAAAGGATTTTCCAGAGTTAATTGTTAAAATAATTACTTACCGTAAAGAAGAACGCTTAAAAGATATAGGAAAAGAATATAAGAAATCGGGTCTTTCAGGAGAAATAATACCTCTTGTAAACGGTTTTCTTCAAAAGCTGGATTTAGCAGATCGATTTTATAAGAAATACTTTGAAGAGATGTATTCAATAGCATTTGATGCCCAAAAAAATATGCTAGGGTTGAGAAAATTCTTTAAATTCTTGGTAGATTTGAGCCAAAACATGGATACAATTGAGTTTTTTGAGGTTAAAATAGCAAATACAGAACATTCGATATACCAATCAGTACTGAAATATTTATATACTCCATTACCAGAAGTTTTTGAAATTACAAGCCTCATTCTTGATGAACAGGAATATCAGAGAAAAATAATGAAATTAGATACGTATCTGAGCAACCAAAAATTAGAACAAGTTCAACTAGATATTAAAGAAACTGAAAAGAAGATTAAAGAATATGAAAATTTTGAAGATTTTGATGCCTCTCAGAAAATTACGAATCTAACTAAATTTCTTAATAGAGATAAAAACGAACTTAAGTTTTATGAGACGATGTTTAAACTTCTTAACGAATCAGAAAAAGTTAGTGATGTTTTAGAAACGAGACTCCAGTTTTCTATGAAACTCCTTAAGTTCTCAAATTCTCTGAAAAAAGTACATTCAAGTCTTCCAGCAGCCTTAGCTGAAAATTTAGGAAATTTGCCTGATTTTAATCAAGAAATTGATAAAATTATAAAACAATTACAAGAGAAGAGTTCTTCTGGCATACTCTCACCTTTTGAGTTTCGAGAAAAAAACGATACCGCAGAAATGATAAAGAAAGAATTAATAACTCTATGTTCAGATGATGAGTTCGTAAGTCATATTTACATGCTAATGAAGATGTCAGAAGTTAGTATATTTCAAGAAATTTAGTCAACTTCTAACCTTGTTTTTTAGAATTTTTATATTTAATACACTCTTTGATAAAGGCTGCGTAACATGGGCTGGCAGAATATGGTCTTGATTTAAATTCTGGGTGAAATTGAACACCAACCATCCAGTGATCTTTTCTATCTAATTCTATACTATT
>Ga0114925_10000596_pt1 | contig 16484 bp, 18 predicted proteins | sample SumtaG_2_FD_87287 | JGI IMG/M metagenome (GOLD analysis project Ga0114925, IMG submission 87287) | Deep subsurface microbial communities from Indian Ocean to uncover new lineages of life (NeLLi) - Sumatra_00607 metaG | ecosystem: Environmental > Aquatic > Marine > Oceanic > Sediment | place... | reverse complement strand
CTCTAATGATAGAAGGAAATGGTGGCGGGTTGTTACTGTTATTACATTCGTTGGTAATTTCGACGTAAATCTAAAGAATATATTAACAAAAGCAAAGAAAAAGTGTGCTTCTGGGGGAACTGTAAGAAATAATGAAGTTGAACTTCAAGGAGATCATCGATTTAAATTAAAAAAATTCTTAATCGACCTCGGATTCCCTGAAGAAAATATACTTATACAATAATAATCATTGAAATTTTATAACTATCGACAAATATATATAAAAAAAAGTCGGAAGACTTCTGTATTTGATAAATTAATTAAATAATTTAACAAAAATAATTTTCATGGATTCTATTATTTTTAAAGTAATTTTTAGAGCACAAGAGCAATTTGAAAATAAAAATCTTACTTTAAGTTTTAAAATTCTAAATTTTGAAAATCCTTTATCCATTCATGCTAAATCTATTTTAGAATTAAAAAAATTAAGTGAGACAAATCAACATATAATAAACTTTCAAAACATTGAAGAGGTTCTCATCATAGGAAATCCAATTGTTGATTATATTTATAATTATTATCTTGTAATATTATTCTCACTTAAATCAGATGGGAAAAAAACGGGGTATCTAATTGGTAATATTAAGAAATTAGGCGATATTATCATAGGAGTTTGGCCTTTTAATTCTGAACTCAAAAATACTACAGGACAGAAAATTTTAGAAACATATAATGATATTATAGAGAATCCACGAAATTATAGTAATATTTGTTTAATATCTCAATAAATATCGAATATAGATTTATTTAAATAAATCTTCGCTGTCATTCTTCTTTAAAAATTGTATTAATTCTTCTTCAAAGGCCATACCTGTTCTAGCACCTAATTTTTGGATTTTTAATACTGCTGCTGCGTTAGCATACTTGATTGATTTTTCCAAATTCCATTTCTTAATCCAATATGCAACAGAAAACGCACCATTAAAAGCATCACCAGCTCCAGTAGTATCAACTATATTATTTACGTCATAAGTGGGAATTTCTTTTTGAAATTCTGCAGTAGTAACTAAAACCCCTTTTTTACCTAATGTAATTATTACCAGTGGAATCCCTTTTCTAATTAATTCTTTTGCTGCATCTTTTGGGGTGTTACATTTTGTTATCATTTTAGCACCTTCTTTGTTTGGTATTAGAATATCTGCCTTTAATAACTTATCTTTTAAACTACTCCAACCTCGTTGAGCTATCTGGGATTCAAGGTCAATACTAATTTTGACGTCATGTTCTTTTGCTAAATTAATTGCTCGTTCTGATAATTTAGGATGGATTAAAGTTGTATGGATAACTTTAGATTTAGAGATATAAGAGTCTTCCAAATCTATAAGTTCTAATCTCGTTGTTTTCATATGAGGTGATTGAATAATGGTCTTTTCACCTTTAACAACAAAGATAAAATTTACGGGTGTTTTCTTCCCCTTCTTTTTCAGTAAAAGTGTAGTATCAATTTTTTCTTTTTTAAAATCTCGAACTAAAAAAGCTCCGTAGAAATCATCTCCAACAGCACCAATGAATCCACAAGAAACTCCAAGTCGAGCTACAGCAACTAAATAATTGGCGGTTACCCCGCCTGAAAAATAATTTTCAGTTATAGCATCAATCTTTTCATCGGGCTTAGGAAAATGCGGAATTTCAACAACCCAATCAACTACTACTTCACCTAACCCAATTATATCTATTTTACCCATATTTAACTCAAGCTTTTAAGAGTAACAGTAAATTTAAAGATATCTAAATAAAAAGAGAAATTTAAAAAAACAAACAAATTAGATTTCAATCTTTTTCATTACTCTTTCCAGTTCATCATCAATATTAATATCTTTGAAATCATATACAGATATCTCATATTGGTTTGAATAATCACTGAATTTAGCTCTCCCTTTGATGATAACATCTTTCCCTAGAAATTCGGAGGATTTTTTTTCTAAAAATTTTTCAAATTCAGGAGTTTCTTTTAACTGTACTACATTAGCTGTTTCTACTCCAATTAATTTTTCTGCTTGTTCTCCCATAAAAGTAGTTCTAATTGTTCCAGTTCCATCATCAATTATAAGATTAAGAATCATCCTAAATTCAGTATTATCTCCTTTCCCACAGGTGCAATTTTCAACTTTCTTATAACAATTCTTGCATGCTTCATAAACAGTTATATTATTAAGATCTTTAGCTATGAATCCTTTTATTTCAATCGTCCCTGATGCTTCAATTGACTCCACTTTAGTATAATTTCCAGAAAAATTTGTAGCTCTTCCTTGCTTACTAAGATCAATACTTTTAAGATTTTTAATTTCTATGTCTTTTAACTCTAGTATTGACTCCTTAATTAAAGAAATTTCATTTCTATTCGAAAAATTACTGTATTTGACTAATACATTTTTTAACGATAAACCTTGTCCAACATTTAATAATTTTGAATATTCTTCTGCTTTTTCACGCCATAAAGTGACTCTAATACCATCCGAATCATCGCTTATTATAAATCCCAATAAAGAAACGTCTTCACCAGATTTTAAGGATATTGTTTTTATATTGTCAACTGAGGTTATAATTCCATCAAAAGAGACTACTCCTTTACTCTTCTGAAGATTTTTTATTTTTTTTTTAAAATCTCCTTTAATATCAATATCTTTATCTTTCTTTGCAATTATTGTGTTTTTATTAGCAACTAGATCAATAGTTTTTGAATCTAAACTGCTCAAACGAGGATTTAAATTAGTTATTGATATAAAATCATCGTTGTTAAAAGCACTCATTTTTTCGGTATCTTCATTCCAGAAAGTAACTCTTATTGATCCTGTAGAATCTAGTAATGTTAAAGACCTTACACTGCCAAATCCCCCATCTTTTCTAGTAAATTCCCTTATGGGGGATATTTGAATTATTTTTCCTTCTATAGAAATAGATTTAAGATTTAAATTAATATCATTAATGTTAATTGATTTAAATGTAATTTTGGGATATTTATTATAATCAACATCTTCAGGAGATAAAATAATTTTTCCGTATCTTCCTACATGTATTTCAAGATCTCCATATTTTCCTTTTTTCGCATTTCCATTAATAATTTTAACGAGTTCATTTTTCTCAAAATTAGGTTCATTAAAAATCTTTACTTGATCATCCCAAAGTACGATTCGAGCATCTCCAGTATTATCATGTAACAGAAAAGAACCTACAAATCCATTCGTTCCATCATTTCTTTTAAAGCTATTAGTATTGTAGATTTCTTTGATTCTCCCAAAAACAGTCACATTTTTCATATTTTGAGTAATATCAGTAATGTAAATTTCAATATCTTTTAACAGATCTTTATTTTCGTTCTTTATGTCAACACCCAATTCTTTAGCTATAATAAATAATGCCCCTTCATCAGAAATTAGACCTTTTAATTCATTCTTCTTATCTTCAACTAAATTTTGAATTTCTTTTCTCGTTAAACCAGTATCCTCAATGATCTTATTAATATAAACCTCGGTTTTCATTTCAATCATATCACTAAAAAAAATACTTGAGTTTTAAAAATATTTTAGTATGTATTATTTAAAAAAAAAATTATTTAGTTATAATTAAAAAAAGTTCTTCTTTTAAAATTAAAGAGTATTACATAAAGGTAATTTATCAAGTTAGATTAATTGATTCTATTACAAGAGATAAGTTATTTTCAAATTGTTTTTATGAGTCTTATTAATTATTTTATATTGTTGTAAATGAAAATTTTTAAAATAATACCTGTAATAGATATTTTAAATTCAAAAGCAGTTCATGCTAAAAAGGGAGAAAGAACTAAATACAAACCCTTAAAATCCTATTTATTTCATTCATCTAATCCCGTAGAAATTATCAACATTCTTAATAATAATTATAATTTTGATTTGTTTTATATCGCAGATTTGGATTCAATTATGAAAAAAGCCCCAAATTTTCAAATATTAAAAAAAATATTAAAAATTTCTAATATTAATGTAATTTTAGATCCAGGAATTGTTGAACTTGAAGATATTTTTCAATTCCTAAAGATAAAAATTAAAAATCTAATTTTAGGATTAGAAACTATCAACAATTTTCAAATAATCATTCAAAGCTTACAAATCCTAAATCGGAACAATACTATTGTCAGTATTGATATGTATAATGGACAAATTATATCAAATGCTAAAGATATAAAGACCCAAAATCCATTAAAACTCACAAAAAAATTAGAATCTCTAGGTGTCAAAAATATTATTCTTTTAGATTTATTTAGAGTAGGCCAGAAAATTGGGGGAATTCCACAATTATATTTAGATATTTTACATGATTTTAGTGGAAATGTTTTTGTGGGTGGGGGGATAAAAAATTATACTGATATTATAAATATTAAACGACAAAACTTCTCTGGGGTATTAATAGCTACAGCGTTATATGATGGAACAATAGATATTGAAAAATTAAGAAATTTTGGTTAATTTATAAGTTTTAATCTATAAAAATTACACCAGTACTCGATACATTTAAAGATTTCTTACATATTGGACAAGTGTGTTTCATTCTAACCCAATCCGTCAAATGTTCTTTATGTGCTTTTGCTTCACAAATAGGGCAACCAGTAACTTCATCAAAAATTTCTATATTTTTCCCACATACAGAACATTTTGTTTTTGATGCAGTAGATATTTTGATTAATTCCTTTTTTATATCCAATGTTACTTTTTCGGTGTTTTCAGCAGTAGGATTAATTTGTTTTAGTTCATCTCTTGTATCGACACAAAATATAGACCCATCCGTATCATCCTTTTTATTACCAATCCAAACAACTTTACCTTTGAAATAACTAGACCCCTGATCCTCTAAAATTAAATTTAGTCTTCTATCTTCCATCACATAAGTTTGTATAACTTTCGTATATTTTAAACCTAAATTTGCAGATAATTGTTTAACTACTTCTATTGGTTCTTTAAATACTTCTTCAGTAATATCCACTTTTGTAATTTCTTTAGGTGACATAATAAACTCTTGATATTTTTTTTAATATTTAATAAAAATGATTTAATTTAAATTTTAATATAAAATTATACAAAAATAAATGTTTTGGATTTATTGGTTCATAATATGAAATGAAAAATTTGAGTGATAATTCTTTTTATTCATAATATTAAAGTTAAATTGAAATTAATAAAATAGTTTCTTTAATTGATTAAAATGAATTAATTTTATGAATTTAAATCCTAAATAAATTTTTTAATTATTTTATATTATATATGATGGACCATGTCCCATAAAATCAGACTTTTAATCAGTCCTAGAACAATCGAAGAAGCTAAAATTGTCATTGATAATCAAGTAGAATACATTGATTGTAAAAATCCAGAAGAGGGTTCATTAGGTGCAAATTTTCCTTGGATAATTAAAGAAATGAAGAACTTAATTCCTTCTGATAGTTCTCAATTATTAAGTGCAACAATTGGTGACTTTCCAAATCTTCCCGGTTCAGCTTCATTAGCGGCTTTAGGAGCAGCGTTTTCTGGTGCAGATATAATAAAAATTGGATTGAAAGGTCCAAAAGACGAGAAATCGGCAATAAAACTAATGAAAAAAGTTGTTAAAGCTGTAAAAGATTATAATGATAATATTAAAATTGTTTCAGCGGGATATGCTGATCGAACAAGAATGAGTTCATCACCCGAATTTATGAGCATCCCAACTATAGCATCAGAATCTGGTTCTGACATAGCTATGCTTGATACATTCATAAAAGATAACTTGGGACTATTTGATTTTTTAACAGTAGACCAACTAATTCAATTTAAAAATAAAGCAAAAAGTTTAGATTTAGACGTAGCATTAGCGGGAAACTTACGGAAAAAAGACATACCTATATTGATATATATATCACCCGATATAATAGGAGTAAGATCGGTTGTGTGCGAAGGATATGACAGAAATAATGGATCTATTAAACCAAATTTGATTGAACAATTAAAAACGGAATTATATAAAAAACAAGAAGAATATTTTAGGAGTTTCTAAAAAATAAAATTATTAATTTTTAAATTAGTTAAAAATCAATGTCTATATGTTCTCTAAACAGATAGATTTATTTTTATGTATTGACGTATTAAATGTCTCTATATCTGGTTTATATGATTCAAAAACATCTAATATTTTATTTTCATTTCTTTTTCTGCATATTGCATAAACTGAACGACCTAATTGATTCATACTTGCCCCTATAATATTTAATTTGTTTAAATCATTCATTAAATCTTTTACATTATCTAATTCAAGAATTTCAAGAATTTCTGTACTTTTTACAAATTCAATAGACTCATTTACAAACGTATTGATATTTGATTTTTTAATTAATGACTTTAGCGCTTTTTTACCAGCTTCATTTATTTTTTGACTTAGGATTGGATCTGTCAAGATTGATTTTGTATGAATGATTCCAAATGAACCGCAGATTACTTTTAAATCTGGTGGTATCTTTATCCTTTCATATACACACGGGAAACCTGGTTCTTTCAAAATACCAATTCCTCCATTTAGTTGACCACAAACAGTTCCTAAACCTGTTCGGTTTATCACTTCAGCAATATGAGCTATCTTCCCCTTTTCTTGAGATGATAATTTTAAATTAAACAAATAATCAAGACCCAAAATAGTTCCTAATGCTCCAGAACCACTCGCACCATACCCACATCCAACAGGCAGATCAAAGAAATGATTAATTCTTATTTTACAAGATTTTTTGATATAATTTTTAATGTAATCGATGATGTAATATGTAGTTTCGGCATTTTGATTTAATTTTTTACTATTGATATTAATTTCGACTTCAAATTCATTTTTATTGTCAAGAAACTCACGTGTAATTTCTGTTTTTCCTACAGCATTAACGCAAAATCCAGCACCTCTAGAACCTATTTTCTCTGGATCCTTGATTTTGACACCATTAATTTTATCAACTATCTCAAAGAATCCAGATATTCTATGGGGTACTTTAACAATGACTTTTTTAATACCTTTAGACATAAATCTAATGAAACTTAATTTATCTAATCGACTATATATTATTAAAAAGATAAATAGAATGAAAATATTATGAAAGGAAAAAGTGTAATTAAAATCGGTGGATCATTATTATTTACTAAGGATAAAGAGATTGATAGAATAAAGATTCAAGAATTCTGTCAAATTTTTAAAAAAATAGAATATTCTGGAACTCATGTTATTGTATGTGGCGGTGGAAGAATTGCAAGAGTATATATAGATGCTGTAAGATCTTTTCACGGAAACGAAGCATTATGTGATACATTTGGAATAGATCTATCTCAAATAAATTCAAAATTATTAATTACTTCTTTTCAAGATTTTGCTTATCCTTTAGTTCCAAAATCAATGGAAGAACTTTCATTAGCATTACTCTTCGGAAAGATTATAGTCATGGGAGGTCTACTACCAGGACAATCTACAACTTCCGTTGCTCTTGAAGTAGCAGAATTCATAAAAGCTGAAGAATTAGTGATTCTCACGGATGTTAAAGGGATTTATGATAAAGATCCAAAAAAATTTAATGACGCTAAACTCTTGAAAAGCTTAACATATTCAGACTTACAAGAAATGATTATTAATTCCTCCGGAGATAAGCAAGCAGCAGCAGGAGAATATCGTATATTCGACGCTGTCTCTCTGCAAATATTAAAAAGAAGTAAGATCAAAATCATAGTTATGTCTGGTAAAGATCTAAAAGAATTTGAAAAATATTGGAAAGGCGATAAAGATATAACCTGTACTATTATTTCTGATTGAAAATATTTAATAAATTATTTTAATCTTCAAAATTTAATTATCCTAATACAACTCTTTTAAAAGCTAGTTAAAAAATGTCTCAATCTTCATGGAAAGATCAAATTAAAAAAAAATGGGGACCTCATAGTCATTGCTCTATATGTGGTAAGGCGATGGCAACTGATAAAAAATTCTGTAGCCAAACATGTAGGGATAATTATCTTAACCAAGAGAGGAAGCAGAAGAAAAAAGGAAGATTACAATGCGTGTTCTTAATTGTGATGCTAGTTGTAATGTTTGCAATAATGTTTTTACCAGGATTGTTTTAATAAATAAGATTTATAAAAAGGATTTAATACTACTTTTTAGATATTCTTTTAAAATTTTTTTAAAAAGATTAATATTATAATTTCATTTTATGATTATATGAAATGTTTTACAATTTTTCTAGCAGGGATAACCAAGCTGGTCAACGGTGCCGGACTTTTTTGGAAAATAATTTCCAATAACCGAACTCAAGATCTAATTAATATATTACCTATTGGTTGACGTAATAATTAATGAGATATCCGGTGAGATAGCTCTTCGTGGGTTCGAAAAAAACTACGTAAAGCGAAGTTTTCGATAATCCCACTCCCTGCATTCTTTTCATTATTCAGTTATTTTTTTTAGAACTTTATTCAGAAAATTAACTAAAGGTTTTATTATCTCTTCATCATACTTTCTACTTTTTAAAAATAATAGGAGAAGTACTGGAGCTTTAAGGAGATTTGAAGCTCTTTCCGCTATAATTGTACTTAATAATTTTGAATTCATACCAAAGAGGTTATATGATGCTGTTGGTGATTTAATCCCTTCAATAATAGGTGGACTTCCTAATGTTACGTTCCCTATCCCCATATTGGGTTGATCTGAGATTAATAAAAGAAAACTCTTATGTAATTTAAATAGATTTAAATAAACTGTGAGATCCTCAATTTTTATATTTTCTTCAGCTAAGAGCTTCATTTATATTATTAATAACGTCTTTATAATTTAATTTTACAATTGAAAATTGATATTTTGTTATAACAATGCTTATATTGTTTAATTATATTTAAAAATTATATTAAAATTGCTTATAATAGTTTGATATAATATTAAAAAATCAATCTATAGAAATTCTAAAGTGTTAAAAATCAAGGTTAATAATAGCAAAAACCTCAATAATGAAATACTTATTTGTTATAATTGTGGATTTCAAGTTGACGATCAAAAGCTAAAATTTTGTCCAAATTGTCAAGTAATCCTAAATCCTAATACGTATATCAATTGGAAGAAAAGTTGGTATGGATTTTTATGTTGTTTATGTATTATTCCTTTTTTTATAGTTTTCTTGGTTAATCTTTTCTTATGATATTTTGGGTAGCTTTAATCAAGAGATATCACTACATCAGATATCCTCTGTCTTCGAATGTCAAAATCATGATCAAGATGGATTGTTAAGCAATGTTGATCTTTTTTCTGTAGGTTTTTATGAACATAACTAATAGGAACTACAGGTAATTCTGATTTCAAAACTGCTTCTTTTGGAACTGGAACAGGAATAATAGCTTTACACCGTTCGCAATTTACTAATACTACTTTAACATCGGAGGATTCAAATTTTTTCATTCTTTCTAATACATCAGTGGATAAATTTGAAATATCTAAAGTAATTTTATCCTTTTGTTTAGGGGCTTCGGGAACGACTGGAATATCTAATTCTAGATCTTCGTCTGATAAGTATTTTGTTTTTTTTTCTTTTTCTTCTTTCAATGAAGTTGTTTTAATTTCTTCTCTTTTTATTTCTCCTCCACCAGTTTTACCTTTATTTTTTTTAAAAGTAGACGTTTTATTTTCCTGATTTTTATCCTTTTTAGTCAAAAATCTCACAACTATTAAATAAATCAATTATCTAATTCTTAAGATCAACTAAAATTATAAAAAATTTATATATTTTGAATTCGAAATTATCTTTTCTGTTTGTAAATATAAAAATCTGAACAATTACTTCGGAATAAATAATATAAAGAAAATATCAACCAAATACAAGTGAATTGTATTATAATCATTGGTTATCTAATTCTTTAGACTCCAAAAATTACTCTTAATTCATTATAAATTTTTGATAACTCAGAAATTATTTGAGCATTATTTTGTTGAAGATAATAATTAATATAACCAGCCAATCCCTCACTATCTTTAATCCAGTCTAAAAAAGATTGAATCTCAACTTTAAGTTGAGGATCTACACTTGGACCTGCACTAGCAGAAGGTGCTACTCCTGTAGATGCTGCTCCACCCATTTGAGTAGCTGCTCCTCCTAATTGAGCATTTGAATCCAGATATGATCCTTGTGTGCTCATAGAACCTACAGATCTTTGAACTTCCATAGCCGCACCAAGTGCATAGCCATCAGGGTCTAAGTAGACGATTAGTTTGTGTTCGTCATCTTTTGCTGCAACAATGCTCCCATCACCTTTGTAAGACATCGCAACCAACCGTTCAGCTTCTATCTGTAATACAGAATATTTCACTCCTGATATCATTAGGAATTGAGCACTTTGACCAATCCAACTTGATATTACTCTATCTATGTCTGCGCTAATGTCCCAATTATCTGTGGTATAAATGATTTCTTTACCTCTAAGTACAGCTGCAGCGATAATATGGGGATCATTTTGCATTAAATTATAAACAGCGGTTTGTGGGTCAACTGGCATTTTTTTTCCACTTTCTTCTGGTAATTTATAAATAAAATAATACTTAAGTCATTAAGCAATGTTATAAAATAATTATATACTAATTTATTAAAAATTTATCGAAAACATAATTTTAATCTATTTTTTTCTCTTTTTTTACATTAAATTTTCCAAATTCCGGTTGATTATATGATTTGATCTGATCAAAATCTGTAGGAATGTTTTCCTATAATCATCTTCAAATGGAATTTTATTTTCAAAAAATATCATTCTTTTTTAAATTCTCCAAATGATTTTCTAAACTATTAATATTTTTAAATAACTTTCCACATACTGGGTAATTGGAAATTGATCTTCTAAAAGACCTATTGGCTCTTTAACAATAATTTGATATTTTTTCTTTTTATTAGATGACCCCAAATAATACCGACAAAAATGCCTTATAAGTCTTCCATAGGGGCGGTACTAAAAAAAACTTTTCTTCCAGGGGTACATTCCCAATATAATACAGTAACATTACACATTAGACATTTTGATTGAAAGGATCGAAGATAACAATGTTTTCCATGGGTCTTAAAATAATGTCGCATTATATTAAGAGAAAGAAGGAATTTATTAAAATGATTCGATATAATCTAAAATTTAAAAATTGTAAACTGAGAATCTTATTAATGGATAAATCTTCAAAACGCAAACATTTAAATGTGTAAGATTAATTATGAAAATTAAAGAAGAGAATTTTTAAAGGGTTTTTATAATTGGATCTTTCATTCCCTCAAAAAAATTTCAATTTATGCCCAGAATGTGGTAACAAAAATTTAATCTCAGATGATGCTCGTGGTGAGATAATTTGTAACCTATGTGGTTTAGTTTTAAGTCAAAGACTTATAGATTCAGGACCAGAATGGCGAGCCTTTACCTCAGAGGAAGCGAATAAAAAAGTGAGAGTAGGCGCCCCTACAACACTTACTCTTCATGATAAAGGCTTGAGTACTATGATCGGTTGGACGAATAAAGATGCATTTGGAAAGACCATAAGCCCTAAAATGAAGGCTGAAGTTTATCGATTAAGAAAATGGCATGTAAGAACACGTACTAATAAATCAATTGATAGAAATTTAGCTTATGCAATGAATGAATTAGATAGATTTTCTTCTCAACTAAACCTTTCTAAAGATTTGAAAGAATCAGCGGCTCATATTTATAGAAAAATGGCTAATAAGAATTTAATTAGAGGCAGATCTATTGAAGCAATGTTAATTGCCTCAATTTATTTGTCTTGTAGATTAAATACTATACCAAAAACATTAGATGATTTTATAGAATTTGCTTCAGTGGATAAGAAAAAGGTCGCTCGTTGTTATAGGTTAATTTTAAATGAGCTTAATTTAAATATAAAAGTATCTTCTCCCATAAATTTCATACCACGGTTTTGTGCTGAATTAAAACTTTCTGGAAAAACTCAAAATAGGGCTGCCTCAATTTTAAAACTTGCAAAAAAATATCGCATCACAGCTGGAAAAGCTCCAACAGGTCTAGCAGGTGCCGCATTATATGTTGCTGCAATACAAGAAGGAGAACGGCGTACTCAAAAGGAAATCTCAATGGCGGCGGGAGTTACAGAAGCAACTATCCGGAATCGATACAAAGAATTAGTAAATCATTTAAAATTCGAAATAAAAATATAAAAAATTAATTATATTTTGACCTTAATAAAGGTTAAAGAATTGGATATTTAATAAAAAAAAAATAGACCTAACGAACTTTAATACGTTTTATAACATCTGGGCGCTTCTTATATAAAATTCGAAATCCACAGTGAGAACATTTAATGCCTGGAAGAGCACTCAAATCTTTTTTGCTGACTTCCTTACCACAACTCTTCCTAGCACACACATATTTCATAATTATTCTAAATTCCCCATAATTAAAATACTTTTTGCTTAATTCTTTATAGAAAAAGCAATTTGTAAGCAAGAAGAGTTTGTTAAAAATCAATTTAACTTAGATGTATAATGATTTTCGTTTATCATCTGTATCAATAAGTTGGAGTGTATCGAGATCTTTTTCTAATTGATCTCTTTTAATCTGAAGGTTTTTTGTAATTTCTTCTATATTTTCCAAGGAATATTTCTTTTTTATTGGTAAAGTAAAGGATTTTTTAAGCATTTCTAAAAGAGTAATTGATGCCTTAAGATCGGTAATATCTTCATTAATCATGGCAATATTATCTGTTTCTGCGAGAAAAACCAATCCATCAATGTTAAACCTTGCTTTTGCTAATGTTGGAATTAAACCATTTGCCCCAATTATTACACCCTTCTGAATTTTCTGACAATTATTTTCTGCTAAATAATGGTTTAATAATTCACGATTAGTTGAGCTAAGAAAGATTTTAGGTAGTTTTGAAGTGATTTTTCTACTATTTACAGGGTAAGCCCCTAGAGTGATTATTAACTTTATACCATATTGATGAATAATTTCAGTTAGAAAGTTAGAAATTTTATATATCCCTTTTGGAGTGAGACTTTGCGCATCAGCAGTTATTAACAATATATCTCTTAATTCATTTGGATCCTTCCAATATAGAATTTCAGCCTTAGGAGCTGATAATAAACTATCATCCACGATAGCTCCCGCGGGATAATCGTCAAAAATGATATCAATTAGATTTTTAGCGTTAAGTTGTCCTATAAGAGAATCTAAAGCAAATTTTCCAACATCAGCAATCCCCGGCATTCCTAATATACAAAGGGGTCTTATAAAGTCTTCTTCCTCCATATTTTCATGTTTTATAACTCTTATTCCTTCCATAACTTAAACCTTATTTATTAATAAACATGCCTAAGAATAGGGTGTTTTTATCAGTTTAAAAACGATGTATTATCCTAGTAGACACAAGATTTATTGTAAAACTAATATAATCATATTATCAAAAAATTAAATTTAGAATGGCCTCTTATTCTCCTTATTACAAAATATTAAATCTTAGGATGTCTCTAAAATATAAATGTAGAATGTGTGGTATTTGTTGTCATGAGGTTCCTGGAGATTATATAAAAAGAATTCCCCTGTATCCCGATGAAGCTAACACACTTATTGAGATAGCGAAAGAACGCGATATCGAATTTAAAATAATCGAAGACCTTGTGTTTCCTGATATTAAAAATGAAAAAATATTGATTATCACCTATCGAATAAAATTAGATAATGAAAATCAAGGTTGTCCTTTTCACGATGATTGTTATGGGTGTACTGTTCATGATAATAAACCATTAGCATGTCAGGCATATCCCCTCGCATTAAAACGTATAGATGCATTTAATTTTGAGATTTCAATTGATCCTCTATGTAATTTTGTTATTGAATATTATAATGAATTAGAGAACATAGATCTAGAACAATTGAAAGAGATTTTTAAAGAAGAATATCCAAAGGCTGAAAATTTTTATAGAAAAAATAAAAAATTAATATTTAAAATAAGGAAGCTAGAAACATTAAAAAAAATAATTATACCCCGTCAGATAAGTTTGGAAGAATTTAATAAGTATTTACAAAATTGGAATAGAGAAAATATTTCAGTTAAATAATTAGAGAAGAAGTTTTATATTTTAAGCTTTAAATCTCGGAGTAACTCCTTAAATTTATGGTCTTCTAAGTTTATAATTTGAAATTTATTTAAAGCTTCACTAATTATCTGAGCTAATATATGTTTACAAAAATTATGATTTCTCTTTATAACAACATTTTTATAAAAATCTTGACATGAACAATACAATTTTGGATAAATCAAATGCTCTTGATTTTCACCTTTCGCCGCCCAAACTGTTCTGTTTGAAGGTGTATATATATATTTTATAATTCCTCTTTTTAATACATCAATAACATTTGTAGATCTACCGGGAAAAATTGTATCTAAAAAGGAAATGAATTCTTCATCTATTAGTTTCTTTTTCTTGGCCTTTATGAAAACTTGAATTAATAAATCTTTTGACATTGTATCGATTTGCTACTGTTAAATATAATATTATCAGTAATAAAAAAAAATATTTGTATTAGTATTGAAATTGTTAGTACTTTTTATATTTGAAAAAAAAGTGAATTGTAATACGAAAGAAAAAAAAATGAATTATGTTAAGACTTTTTGAAATCAAAAATAAAAAGCGTATTTGTTCGATATGCAATGAATATGTTGATTCCAATAAAATCCATGTAATTATAGAAATCAATACAGTGCCACCTACTCTATTATTTTTCCATTTTCAACATTATAAATGTTTTTTAGATACATTAAACCATTATTTTAAGAATAAAAATGATGAAAAGTTTGAGAAATTTTTAAAACAACCAATTTGCGAAATTGAACAAGAACAAAAAATGGCAAAAGAACAGGGATTTGAAACAGATTTTGAAAATGATCTAAGCGAAGTACGAAATTTCCTTGTTTATAAAGGTATAAAAAAGACTTCAAAAACCGAATTTATGTGTATCCTTTCTAAAAATAAAACCACCATTAAAGAATGTTTTAAGTGTGAAATGGGAAAATTACTTTTATGCAATAAATGCATACTCTTTTCTATAAAGCCTAAGACGAATAAATATGAAATAAAAAAGAGAATATAAAATGTCGGAAATAAAAAAGAGTAAAAAAGTAAAAGAGCGTGGACATCGAAAAAAAAAATTTGGAGACGATGAGAGCAAAGTAATTTCCTTCCGGATAGCTAAAACAGTTTATGAGAATAACAAAGAGGAGATTAGAAATAAAATTACTAAAGTTATAGAAACGGAAGTAAATAGGAAGAAAGCAAAAAATTCAAAAGCTTGTTAATTATTATTTATAAATAAAAGGATTATTAACTCTTTGAACACTATTTTATATCTTCCAACTAGGTATTTTCCTTCAATCTCTGGCGCTGAATTTTATTTTCAACGGATGGCAGAGCTATTAACCAAAAAAAATAACTATAAAATAGATATTTACACATCTAATGCTATTGACTTTAAAGCTTTAAGAGATACATCAGGTAAAATAATAACTCCCGATAACAAATATTTTAATGAAGTAAACAATTTGAAGGTAAATCGATTTATAGTGAATTATAACATCTCAAATCAAGAGATTCTGAAAAAGTTGAAAGTAATCCCCGCATATAAAACATTAAATCTCCATGATGACACTCTTGAAAAATTTTTAAGAAATGGTCCTTATTTAGGAAATTTATTAGATTATTTATTAAAAAAAAAAAATTTGAATTACGATTTAATTCACACGACTTTTTTTCCTTATTTTAATTGTGTTATTGGTTTAATTTTTGGAAATTTAATAAAAAAATCAACAATTTGCACTCCATTTTTCCATTTTTCGAATCCTCGATATACGGATTTTAAGTTAATTGAGGTCTTAAATAAATTTGATTTATTGATTGCCTGTACTAATCTTGAGAAAGAATTTTTAGTTAAAAAATGCAAAATTCAACCGGGAAAAATTAAAGTTATTCCAATGGGTGTAGATTATAAAAAGTTTGAAAATAATAATAAAAAATCTTCATCTAATTATTCATTTAAGGAGAAATTTTTTAATAAAAATGAAAAGAAATTCAAATTAATATTATTCTGTGGATATAAAAATTTTGAAAAAGGAGCTCTATCAATTCTAAAATCAATCCCCTATATTCTTAAAAAAATAAAAAAAGTCTATTTTGTATTTATTGGACCATCAACAATTGCTTTCAATCAAGAGTTATCAAAAATTCATAAACTTGAAAATGCAAGAATCATCAATTTCACTCCTGATAATATGACAGGTTACTTTGACAGAAAAAAATTAGCAGCATTTAAAGAAGCAGATCTTTATTTAATGCCAAGTCGGAGTGATGCATTTGGAATTTCATTTCTTGAAGCTTGGTCTGCGGGAAAACCAGTTATTGGAGCAAGAATAGGTGCGACTCCAGAAGTAAT
>Ga0114925_10000595_pt1 | contig 16493 bp, 32 predicted proteins | sample SumtaG_2_FD_87287 | JGI IMG/M metagenome (GOLD analysis project Ga0114925, IMG submission 87287) | Deep subsurface microbial communities from Indian Ocean to uncover new lineages of life (NeLLi) - Sumatra_00607 metaG | ecosystem: Environmental > Aquatic > Marine > Oceanic > Sediment | place... | reverse complement strand
TTACGATTGATGACACCCATGCAGGTCTGCTGCATGATCGCTCGCTGGTTGCCCTGCGAGGCGAAGATGTTGAAATCCGTTTTGCGAACAAGGTCATGCCATTCGACCAAGGTCGCTACGGGCTGTGAAAGGTTATCGCCGCGAGCCGGAATCAACCCGTTTACTCCACGGGTTTTGGCCGTCGCGCCGCCGGAATCAGCTACCAGAAACGTCGCTTGATTGCCCTTAATGACTGCTTCGGTTGTGACGCAATCACGCAGGAGCGACTGGAGCTGCTCAAAACCTGCAATAAACTCTTGCCGGTATTGAATTTGAAAGGCAGTTTCAGCCATAAGGCTATCCTCCAATTTGATGGAAAATCCGTATCCACTAAATCGGGTTGGCCTGCGTGACGGCCATCAGGTTAGCCAGAAGGGGCTGATGGCTGGTGCCGGCAGGGGCCGGTCGGGCGGCCAGGGCTCAAGGAGGTTAGCTGGCCTGTGGTGAGCCGAAATCTAGCTCATGATCCTGACGAGGTCAAGCCACCGGACGCGCTTTTGCCGTGCTGGAGCACATGCTTGGTGCCGCCGGTTGTGGCCTTTCGCTTCTTGAAGCCACCCGTGGCGTAGTACAGGGCGACCTGCTTTTTTGTGAACTTGCGGCCTGACGGCGAGCTATACCCGCCGCCCTTGCGCTTCTTGAACGGCATCAGGAGTGACGGCCGCCAGTCGAGCCAGTGGACTCAGAGCGGCTGGCCCGCGAGCGGGATCCTGACGAACGCCACGATTTCGCGGGCTTTTTCATCATCGGCGTGGAACGCGCCCGCATCGTGGACTTGCCGTAGCTGTGACCCATACCTGCATCTTTGATGACTTTCATGCCGCCCTCGGTGTTGAATTTGTCGCCCTGCGGCGCGCTGTGCGAGTAATTGGCCTTCACAGACTGCGAGTGACCGCCCATCATGGCCTTCTTGATGCCGGGATCGGCCGGTGAATTGTGCGATTTATACGCCATTTTCCTGCTCCCTCGGTAATGCGTTTGAAATGATGTCTCAGCCATAACTGGTGCGCAGCTTCGACTTTTCGCCGTCCTTGATGGCCTTGGCCTTGCGCCGTGGCGTCACTGTCGGCTGGCCGGTCGGTGTCGCCGTACCTGATGGCGGCACAAAGGCCTGCCCCTGACCCGGATTCACCGGGGCGCCAGATTTTCGCTTTCCGGCCAGCAAATTAAAACTCGCTGACGGTGATCGGGCGCCGAATAAGCCGCTCATCAGTACGTCCTCGACAGTACCGTATTTGCTCCCAGGCCAGTCCTGCCACCGCCGAGATCACCGCCTCTACGGCCACCGCGGCGGCGCTCGCCTGATACCTGCGCTTGCTGCCCGCGCATCGGATCGATACCAGTGAGCGGCTGAGATCCCGGACCCGGAGCTGGTGCGCCGGGCGCACCTTTGCCTCTGCCGAAAACCTTCTTGACCAACTTAGACATCGCAATCTCCTTATGCGGCCTGATGTTTCAGGCGAATATCGTACAGTTGTCTGAGCCGGGCCTGCGCTGGCTCGTCATTATTGTAACCCTTGCGGTCATCCTTCATGTATTTTTCGAGCTCCGCGATCTCATCGTTGAGCGTTTGCGCCGGATCGCCGCCCTGCGCTGCGATCTGCGCCACCGGATTGACCTTGCGGCTGAGCTCAGCGAGCCCCTCGAGGACGCCCGGTATATTCATGATCGCCCGGCCCTCGGGATCACGCGCATTCAGGATAACCTCTTTGTATTCGGTGCCGAAAGTGGACTCGATCAGGCTGCCGACGAGGTTGATATTGGCGCGGTAGTCGCCGCCCCACTGCTCTCTGAGCGCATCCTCGGTTTCCTGATGCTGCGCGGAATCCATATCCGCGAGCTGGTCCTGCTGATCCTCGGCAAAGCCGTTGTACCACTCGATCACCGCATGGCCGACCTTGGGATCGACATTCATGCCGTGCAGCACACCCATGAAATCGCCCATGATCTCGCGATCCTCCTCACCGATCACCAGCCCATCGGGCAGGTTTTCCATGTAGCCAGCAGCCTCGGCCGGGATGCCATTGGCTGAGCGGAAGGCGGCCATATCCTCGTCAGTGGCACCCTCACCCGGCGGCTCCTTGAAGGATCCAGAGCGGATCGTGGCCTGAGCCTCACGGAATGACTTGCCCATTTCCGCAGGCGTGGAAAATCGCTCCAGCGTGGACTTGAATTTGTCATCGTCGCCAGCGTACTCGTCGCGCCAGTTACGATTGACCATGCCATCGTAGTGCTCGAAAAACGCATCCTGCGTCTCAAATTTGTTCAGGCCCTCGAGGCGCTCGATGTTGTCGCCGGCCATCCCCTCCTGCCAGGTCGGGGCGCCGTCATCGGTTACTACGGATTGTGTCTGGTCGTCATCAGCCATTTTCATCTACCTTTCTGGTTGCTGTTTTATCGGGATCGGTCCTTACCGGTGCTGCTTTCAGCATCCATACTATCGTAGTTCCACAAAATCTCTTGCCTTCTGCAAATGCCGTCAGGTGCTCCCCTGCCGGCCTGAATGATGTGTCGTGAGTGCCGAAGGCCCGCATCAGGAAGTCCAAGACCATACGCTGCTGGCGAGCATCGGCCTCGCCACGGTGAACGGCCCTCATCGCCTGCACTTCGGCCTCGATGTAATCGGGCCTTTCCAGCGGATCCTTGTGCGGCATACATTCCTCAATAGTCTCCCTGAGCATCAGATGATTGCCGCTCCTTCACCGCCCCCGGCGGCCTCGGCCTGCGCGAAATCTTTTGCGGCGCTGCCAGCCTGCGCGGCCAGTTCAGCCTCCTGCTGTGCCTGCATTGCTGCCTGCTGCTCGGCAACCAGTTCCGCGACCTCCTCCTCGGAGCGCATGTGCTTGAGATCCAATCCGACGCCCTCGATTGCTGACCTTAGCGTGGACTGGATATCCACGATATTGCCGGCACTCTGATCGAGCTGCATAGCGCGCTCAATGAGATCGGCAGACTCGAGGAATTCGGACGCATTCTTGCGCTCGATGGCCTCATGCAGCGGGCTGATGAATTTGAAATGCACATCCCTGCCCTGCAGTTCCCGCGGGATATCCTGCACCGCGCCGAAGTGACCGGATCGCAGCAGCGAGTCAAACGTGTCCTCGCACAGGGCGCCGTTGTATTCGTGCTCCATTGGCTCGAATAGCGGCAGTGCGGCCCGGACGTACTCCTCGACCCGCTGGCCGACCTCGAATGCCGTCATATCGCCCTCGGGCGGCGGCAGAGTCAGTTTGTTCAGGTAGAAAGCGCTGGCGAGCATCTGCATCTGCTGATCGTGGACATCGTAGCCCATCGGCAAACCGCGCCTATCCTGCGTGATAGGCCGCAATACATCGCCCTTGCGCTCGTCGTATTCGACATCGGCCCAGGTGATGCCGCCGGCATAGAGCTGCACATCGGATCGGATCGCATCCTGCGTGGCGATCATCGGCGGCCTGACGGAAATCTCGCCGGCCTCGAGGAGCGTCAGCGTCATCGCCTGTAACAGACGCGCATCGGGCAATCCGGCAACAGTGGCGGGGGAGTATGCGTATTGGGAGCCCGATACGGTCTGCCATCTCGGCAGGATGATGCCATGAGAGAAGGTGCCCATTTCGTGAATGATGTGCTTGTTGAGCACATCCATGTAAACCAGCACCCACGGATATCCACGGCCTTGGCCCTGCTGACCCTCATAGACATCGGTGGAGATCGCAGCCCTCATGTATTGCGGGCTGACGTAGGTATCGGTCACGTAATCGGGTTTCTTGTTGCGCTGTGTCGGGTGCAGCGCGTCCTCACCGAACTGCTGCTTGAGCTGCTTGATGGTCGGCTTCCACTTGATATAGATTTCACCGACCGAGCCATCGGCCATTTCGTCCCAGGCCACATCGCGGAGATGCCAGCAGCGGTACAGCAGGTGTGGCTGCTCGGCGTCCCAGTTGATCTCTCGACTCAGGCAGCACTGGCCGAATGCGGCAAAATCCGCATCGCCCTCAGTGGTCGCCCGGATAAAGTGCGCATGCCGGTCATACATGGCGAATTTCATGCGCTTGGTGGCCCATTCGAGCCATTCCTTTGCATTCTTGGTGAGGCGATCCTCGTCATCGACGGTGATGCCAAACCAGTCTTTTCGACGCGGCCTGAGCATGGCGGCGAAGGCATTGCTGAGCTCGCGATGCACGATCAGGGGGTAGCTCGAGAAAAGCTGCTCAGCAAATTCCTCGCCAATATAACGGGTTAGAGTGAAGTCAGCGCGCTGCGGGTAAAAGTGCTCGGAGATTTCCTGCCACAACGTAGTGATCGCCTTACGGACGTTGAATAACGCCGTGGCGCGTTCGACCAGCTCTTGTGGCCTCATGTCAGCCTCCGAGTGTATCCGTCAGCACAGTCGAGGCGCGTGAGCCGACGACACCAGCCTGTTTGCGCCTTGCCCGCCTGCGACCCTCCTCCTCATCCGGGATCTGACCGGCGCCATAAATGGCATCCAGCCTGCTCTTTTCCTGAGCCGCTGCCTTGGCACGGCGCTCGCCCTTGGTCGAGTAGCCCTTGCCGGTCGAGAAGCTAATCATGCGTTTTGCCGTGTTTTTCAGTCCACTCATTTCCGTCTCCTTGGTCCGAAGTTGACTGCCGGGTGCTTCTTGCCGCCCGGAATCTTACCAACTCGCTGATCCGGCCGCCATTCCTGCAGATGTGTGGTTGCTTTCGGCCCTGCCACCCACGCCATGACAATAGCATCGCCCTTGTCCGGGGAGCGGCCAAGCATCTTGATGACATCGGCCTTGGTTGTGGCCTTGATGCCCTGCGGGGTTAAGCTCCAGCGCGGTGCGGTCAGGTCCGATACGATCTCGGGATCATCCGGCAGCGCTATCGGTGAGCCACCATCCTGCCCCGGATCCAGCGCCTCGCGGAATTTCCACAATACCTCGCTGCGCTTGTTGAAAAATCCAAGCTGGCGCTCGGCGGTGCGCGATGTCGATTTATCCATGCCGATATGCTTGCGTACCTCGACGCCGTTTTCCTTGCAGTGCCCATAGGCCTGAGCGCCGTTTGTCTCACCACAGTCGAAAATCACTATCGCCTCATGGCGGCGATGCTTCATGACCAGTGCAGCGACATCCGAGCCGTGCGGCGTATCCACACCGGGCACCACGATCAGCGGCGCATACCAGCCATCATGACGCGGCGCCAGCACCGTTTTGTCCTTCTGGCGGGCAGCATCGACGCCCATTGCGCACATCGGCACCCCGTAGGGAGGATCGACCTGCCATCGATTCTGCGCCCGGCGTACCCATTCAGTCGGTATGAGCTGGTCAGCCTCGTCCTGGCGGGCTGCCATGAAATTGCCATCGCGGATTGCCGATCTCAGCGGCTCAGGCAGAGCATCGAGCTGCGCGGCATATCCGGTATTGGCCAGAAACGGATTGTCAGAGAGATGCGCCGGAATGAAGGTCCGAGACATCGGCCGCTGTACCTTACCGTTAATTTCGACAGGCTCGGGCCCATCGACCCACATATCGCGGCCATCCTTGTCGGAAACCACGTAGCGGAGCTCGCCGTGCTTGGCCGGATTCGGATGCCGCGGATCCAGCCACGGCGCAAACATCGGGATAATCCAGTCGCCGGCCGGATCGGTGGGCGGGTTTGAGGCAAAAATCACGCGGCAGCGCTGGCCCGGATTGGTGCTCCTGACCCATCCCATGAGAAAGCGAATCTGCGCCTCACGATTCTGCACGACCTCATCGACAGCGAGGAGATCATGCGGCTGGCCCTGCCAGTGCGCCTCATCTCCGAGCTGTGCCAAGCCGCCGAAATCGATGATCTTGCCGTTGACCGTTTTCAGCCTTGGCGGGATCGAGCCCTTGAATCCCTTGTCGGTGCCGTTTATTTCCTTGGCCCGATCCATGATCGCGGTCAGATCGACGTAATGCTTGCGGATTATGAGCGCTCGCTGATGCTGCTCGAATGCGCAGCCCAGTATCAGATCGGTTTTGCCGCCGGCCGCCTCACCGCCGTAGAGCAGAACATCAGCCTTGCAATCCACAGCCGAGAGCTGCGGGCCGACAGTCGGGAACCATAAATGCCCCGCTGACTGGTCCTCGACAAACTGATCGAGCTCGGCGCGCTTGTCCTCGGGCAAGGCCTGATATTTCTCCATCAGGTCATCGATCAGTGCCGATTCTCTACTCATCGTCGTTTGCCACCGCCTGCTTTAATTCGTGAATCTGCGCCAGCGCCGGCAGCTCGCCGGAAGCGACAAAGGTCAGCCGAGAGGGATAGTCGGCAATGTTCCACCGGTATTGGCCCCACAAAAAGCTGTCCTCGGGCATCAGGCATCTACCTTGTAGCTGACCCAGATGGTGCGATTGCAGGCGCATCGATAGCCGCGCCCGCCCTGCGAATCAGTGCCAAACTGCTCCCAGGCCTTGAGACAATACTCGCATTTGCCGTCATTCCACTTGGCCTTTTCCCGCACCCTGGCATGCCACAGCGCAAAAACCAGCACTGCGGCGAGGAGGATGACGGCGATTGTGAGATTGCCCATGTGATCGGATCACACCTGAAAAAAAAGGGCAGCCCCGAAAATAACGTCGAGACTGCCCAAGAGGAACGAGCGATGCCCGTTTACGATACCAGCGGGCTGAGATCGATCACACGATACTGCACATCGACCACCAGATCGCTGCCATCAGCTATATCGCCAGCCAGCAGTTGAAATTCGATATTGTCATTATCGAGATTGGTGAGATCGACCGAATCGAGGCCAGATGCCGCGGCCACGCGGAATGCAAGGCGCATCTCGTCGGTAGTCTGATCTAAAAATCCCGTGGTTTCGATATCGCCCAAAGGCTGCCCGCCAGCGGTGCCGTAGGTGATTCTGATGTCCTCACCGGCGGCAATGCCGGTGTAAGCGGCGCCAGCAGCTTTCGATACCGTCGCCTCCATCAAAACCAGCGCTTTACCGACTCCAGGGGCCGGGACCAGCTCGACTGGCGTCGAAAATGCTGCTGCAGCCAGCGCAGCCGCAATGGTCGCCGTGTCGCGGGCTTGGGGCTCAATAACGGCGTTTTGTAAGCCGGCATTGGCGTCATTAACGATCAATTCGGATCTGGGGCCCAGTCCAAAGCGTCGTCCGTGAATACTCGTCTGAATTGAAGGTTTACCTGCCATCTCTATCTCCTTATGGGTTGCATTGCTGTAGAGAACGGGCTGACTATACTCCGCGAGCTGCGATCTTGCGAATATGCTCGCCTATGGCGCTCAGCTCCACTTTTGGAGCTTTCGGGCGGGGCCCACCAGCCTCAGACTTGATGTATTGCCGGCTGCGGTGAACGTCCTGCTTGTAGGCCTTTCTGGTCCGATACCGGCCGCGTTTCATCGCTCGATCCGGCCGGAATGGCGCTTAATCATGTCAAAAGCCTTCTTGTCGATCTCGGCGCCCCGGACCTCGATATCGAAAAACGCCGGAATCTGAGTTTTGCCACCACCGCGGCCACCAGCAAACATCCAAGTGACACCATCCTCGACCCACGCCAAACGGCCCTCCGGGATGAAAATTTTGCGGCTCGGAATCGAAATCAATTTCTGACCGGGCACCCACAAGCCCTCGGCAGTGACAATCGCACCAGCCGCCATCGCTCCAATAAACTGCCGCCTGCTAATCTCCATCCGGGAACTCCGAAAAATAAAAAACCGCGATCACGCCGAAAACCAACAGCACCGCGATCAGAAAAGGCCAGAAAAATATCTCAGCCACCCTCGCGGGCCCTCCGATCCCTCATGTACTGCTTCATGTACTCCGAGCGCTTACGCTTTCCGGCCAGCAGCTCGTCCACAATCTGCTCCAGGGCAGTCACCCGATCCTGCAAAGGCAACTGATCCGCGGGCCGCATGACCCGTGGGGCATTCTCCGACTTGGCGGGCACTCTTTCCGTTTTCGACGCGCTGCGGCTCGTCGCGCATTCCCCGTAGTGACGCTTGCCACAGCTCGGGATGTTTCTGCACTTCGGGGCATCCATCCGTAAACACTAACACGGGCTGTAAACACTAACAATAGCGCGTGGAAATTCTCAAAAAAATGGATGCGGTCGCCCCTACTAGGCCGAATCTTTTCGCTATGGGGGGGCATGGGGGTCCGGGCATGGCCAGGACAATACCTCGATGAAATGGCCGAGCTCATTCCTCGGTTGAGTGCTCGGGCTCCTTGTCTGCAGGGATCGGCTCGCTCTCGCCGTCTATCACAGTGCCACCGCCGGGCGAGCGCAGCAGGAACAGGGCCAGCCGCCGAACCTTTTCCTCGTCCGTTATATGGTGTCGGTGATCCACTGCCCCGGAGTGCTCCACTTCCATGTGGTCGCCGTACTGGCCGGGGTTCAGCTTGGACAGCAGCCAGCGCCGGGTATCCACTCGCAGCCGGCTGCGCTGTATGTGCTCCTGATCGACCGCCTCACACTCGGCACCGTTGCGGCCGGTCTTGGTGATGTAGTCCGTAGTCCCATCATCAGCAATGTCAATGATCTCGTCGGCCCATGCCTCGACAAGGGCCTCCCGCGCCAGCGCGTACTGGTCCGAGAACCGAGGATTTTTGCTTAGCCACCGATAGACCGTACTCCTCGCCGGCATGGCCGGATCCCGGCATATCTGTCTGAGTGTTTCCCCCTCCGACATCCTGCCGCATATCTGATCGGCCACCGTCTCGTTGAACTTGACCAGCGCGCCCCGGAGACGAGGGCGGGATTCTGGCGCAGTGGGTGTGCTCTCTGCTTGGGTAGGTTCGCTCATTGCCTGCAGTATCCATTGCCTGCCAAGGCGCCGATTCTACCCGGTCCCTGATGGAGTTGACACCGGGCCATTGGTCCGGTATCGTCGGAGACGATTTTCACAACTTGGACGGCAAACCCATGACAGCACACGACTACATCACCCTACTCGGCGGCACATTCTGGCTGGCCATTCTGGTCATCCGGCAGGCCGTCGCCTACCGCAGTGTGATCCGATCACACCGCACCCACAGCAGCGAGGAGAGAAGCCATGACTAATGGCCTACACGTTTCAGTCCACGGTACGGACTGCACGGCGCACGGCGTCACATCAGGCCGCAAGTACGTCACCCTGATCGGTGACGGCATTGCCGGCGTATTCGAGCCGGGCGATGACGCCCCGGCGATCTTTCTGGAATATGACCTTGAGCCCAAGGGCGCAGCAGCCGGGCAGCTCAGTGTGGCAACGCCTGAGTGGCTGGCCAAGGTCGCCAACGGCAAGGGCACCCGCAGCCCTTACGAGTGCTTGGAATCCGACTGGGCCAGCAGGCACCGGATTGTCCGAGTGGTAGGGCGGCCAGTCGATGCTGACGGCAACCCAAGGCGCGGCGGGATGTTTGGCGGTCACTACATCAGCACCAGTGACAGCCGTTTCCCGGTGACTTCACCGATCCCGGTACACGACCGCTTTGAGCGGTAATTCACGGGCTGCCGTGTCAGAGACGGCAGCACGGGACTTATCCCAAACGTCACAATGGAGGGCAAACCCATGACGACAACAAAACGACAAGCACCGTGGAGCATCAGCGAGAACGCCGCGCTGGTATCGCTCTACTTCGACATGCTCGACAGCGCCCTGATCGGTGCGGCCTACAACAAGGCCGAGATGATCCGGCTGGCACGGCATGAATACGAGCCGACACCCGGCAGCGATGTCATTTTCACCGGCTCGATGCCTGACTGGGCTTGCTGCCTGCAGGACCGCAGCAAGGGCAGCATCGAGGCCAAGCTGATGAATGCCAGCGCAGCGCACCGCGATGTCAGCGCTGAGTCAGGCGGCAACGCCACGACAATGGACGGCTACGGCTACCGCTGCCTGAGCAACTACCAAGCCACGCTCAAGGTCGCCATGACCGCAGGGCTCAAGGCTCGCGAGCTGCAGGGGCAAGTGGCATGACTGTCATAGCCCTGCCGCAGCTCGATGTCACCCGGCTGGCCGCAGATTATTCTGCGGCTGTCCGGGAGTCGCTGACTGACTCCCAGATGCTCAACGTCAGAAACGGTGACGCCGTCGCTGACGACTACGACGATACCAGCGAGATGCTTGCGGAGGCATTCCACAAGCAGATGCCGGGCGCCGATCTTGAGCACTACGGCGATGACATTGTGATCGCCGCCGAGCGCGCCGAGGCTTCCGGCTACCGGCTGAGCCGTGTACTGGTAGCCTGCGAATTCTCAGGGACCGTGAGAGACGCCCTGACGGCTCGCGGCCATTCAGCCATGTCCTGCGACATGCTGCCCACCGATACACCGGGACAGCACCATCAGGGCGATGTCAGGGAGATTCTGGGCGATGGCTTCGACATGATGATCGCTCACCCGCCCTGCACCTATCTCGCCGCCAGCCAGCTATGGCGCTGCCAGCCAAAGCATGACAAGGATTTCCCGGCACGGCAGCAGGCCAGTGACGAGGCGCTCGAATTCGTGCGCGACCTGATGGCCGCACCGATCCCACGGCAGGCCATCGAGAACCCGGTCAGCCGTATCGGCACCGCCATCCGGCCAGCCAGTCAGTATGTGCAGCCGTACCAGTTTGGCCATGACGCCAGCAAGAACACCGGCCTATGGCTTGAGAACCTGCCGCTGCTGCCCGTGCCGCATGAGTCCGAATGGATCCCGCCGCGCATGGTCCGGTATCAGGGCAAGCTGGTAAAACGGTGGGCCAATCAGAGCGCCTGCGGCGCCGACAACAAGAGCCCCGGCCCTGATCGCTGGAAGCTGCGCAGCAAGACATTCCAAGGCATAGCCGACGCGATGGCCGACACTTGGGGCGGCATCAGTCAGGCCGTCACCCCGGCACCGGTCAGGGAGGCCGCACAGCTCGCGCTGTTCTGAGTGCTTCACAGGCTGCCCGGTGGAGGGCGGGCAGCATGGGACGCATTCCCACAACTACGAGGATATGACATGACCACAGACACACAGAAATTTGAGGCCGCAATCGCGCACCACTGCGATGGCCTGCACATCGCGACCGGCACAGCAGCCTGCTGCTCGGAGTGCCTGAGCGAGAATGACATCGAGGATACGGGCGACATTGACGCCATGCAGGAGGAGCTCTACGCCATCCCTGACGAGGGCAATTTCAGCAGCGCCCAGTGCGATAGCTGCGGCAGCAACCTAGCCGGCGACCGGCACACGGCGCACGGCTGGCGGCAGGAGGAGAAGCTCGACAGCGACAGCAACCTGTACCACTTGACCATTTGCGTGGACTGCCTGCTATTTCACGCGAATGGCGACCTGCCCGAGACATGGCAATGAGCACCAGCAAGAGAAACGGGCGACAGATCGGCGGCCAAGGCCAGGGTACAGCCGCCGAGATCCAGCGGCTACTCAATGCCGGCGCCCACTTTTACCACTCGATGTCAGGCGGCAAGGATTCGCTGGCCAGCTACGCGCTGCTATGCGACACGGTGCCGAGTGATCGGATCACCGTAGTCCACGCCAATCTGGGCGAGGTCGAATGGGACGGCATTATCGAGCATATCGAGGCCAACATCAGCCACCCGCTGACGGTAGTCTCGGCAGTGTTCAAGGATGGCAGCCCTAAGACCTTTCTGGAAATGGTGCGGCGCCGGCACCAGTCGCGACCTGATAGCCCGTGCTGGCCGAGCCCGAAATATCGGACCTGCACCAGCGACCTGAAAGTGGCGCCAATAGACAAATTCATCAAGGCCGACATGAAACGGCGCGGCATCAAGCTGGCCGTCAATGTCATGGGCCTGCGGGCCGAGGAGTCCGAGAGCCGAGCCGGCAAGGATCCGCTGACACTCAATGCCCGATTCACTACCAAGACACTGGGCCGCGAGGTTTACGACTGGCTGCCCATTCACGACTGGCCCGAGGCCCGAGTATTCGAGGCCGTCGAGGCGGCCGGCATGAAACAGCACCACGCCTATGCCGATGGCAACCAACGGCTGAGCTGCCAGTTCTGCATCATGGGCTGCCCCGGCGACCTGCAGAATGCAGCGCGCCAGCACCCCGAGCTCGCACAGCAATATATCGACATGGAGCAGGAGACTGGTTTCACGATGTTCGCAAGCGGATCACTGGCCGAGAAGCTGGTCACGGCGCCGGCTGGCCCGCAGCAAAGGGAGCTATTCTGATGGAGCAGTTCAACCTATTTCGCAAAGCCGGCGCCATCGAGCTGCCTGATGTGCCGCTGATTGTGGCCTACGGCGGTGGCGTCGATTCGACCGCCATGCTCATAGCATTGTGGCGGGCCGGGATCCGGCCGGATGTAATCACGTTCGCAGATGTCGGCGCCGAGAAGCCCGAGACTTACGAGACGGTGCGCCGCATGAATGACTGGTGCATCAGCGTAGGCTTTCCGGCGATCACGATTGTCAAACTCAATACGATGGCCACCACGCCCTACGACAACATCGAGGGCAATCAGACCGCTAACGAGACGCTGCCGAGTATGGCCTTTGGCAAAAAGGGCTGCAGCGTGAAGTGGAAGCATGTCCCGCAGGACTACTACATCACGGGAGTCGGCGGGCAGGTCAATAACTGCGAGCCGCACCCGATATGGCTCGAATGCCAGGCCAAGGGCATCAAGCCGTGCAAGCTGCTCGGATTCGACGCCGGCCCGGCCGACATCCGGCGCACCAGCAAAACCGAGGATAAGAATTTCACGTATTGCTACCCGCTGCAGATGCTCGGCTGGCAACGCGGTGACTGCATTGCCGCCATCATCGAGGAGGGGCTGCCCGTGCCGATTAAGAGCGCGTGTTTTTTCTGCCCCGCCAGCCAAAAGTGGGAACTGTGGTGGCTGGCCGGCAAGCACCCGGACCTGCTAGAGCGGGCCCTTGAGATGGAGCACATCGCCATGCTCGGCAAGCACAGCCGATGGGGCAGCGATGAATGCACCTATGGCAAAGACTGGGAGGAATTTGTAAACAAGCCGGCCGATCAGTGGCCGACTACATCGATCACGGTAGGCCTCGGCCGCTCATTCGCTTGGAACCACTGGGCGAGAGTGAACGGGGTCTGCACTGAAAATGGCAAGGTCATCGCGGATCCTGAGCGGTACTTGGCCAAGGCAGCAGAGCTCAAGGGCGACGGTGGCAACGCCGCCGACGCCGTGAGGCCCTGCGTTTAACTACGAGGTAATGACATGAATATCGAGAACCAAAACTATGACCCGCTGATTGTGAATCACAGCAACGGCGACAAACCGAGGGCCGACATCCCGATCAAGGATATTAAGATCCCGGATTGCTGGCACGTTTCAATGCGGGCCCATGATGCCGGCGACCACAACGGCAAGCGCGCCATTCTGGACTGCTGGCACTTGGCGCACGATCTCCACGACAAGCTGCTGCGACTGGGCGAGCAACCGGCGCGCATGAACCGGCTCATTGATGCCGGCTACGGCGCCAGCGATGCGCAGCGCATTGTGGACATTCTCGACGGCACGGCCAAGCAGGCCGAGGTCGAGGAGCAGAATCAGGCGCACGGCAAGCACCCGGATCAGGGATACATCGAGGCCGCGAAAGCTGGCAAGTACAGCAGCGAGATCGAAGTGGACGAGGGCGCCAAGGTATCGCACGGCGACGAGCCGGGCGCTTACGTGCAGGCCTGGGTGTGGATCCCTGACGAGGAGGCTGCGCCATGAACTGCCCCGAGTGCGGAAGCAGCGACACATACGAGCAGGAGCTCAGGCCACCGATGCCGGGCACCAAGGCATACCAGTGCGTCGAATGCGAGGCCGCATGGCTGAGCGATGACGGCCAGAAAGCCGAGGCCGTCGCCAGCGGCGAGGATCGGCGGCGATTCAGGGCCCGCATGGATCAGGCCACTGGCGACCTATTCGGGTGACGCACGGGCAGCCGGGTCAGAGGCGGCTGCACGGGAATCATCCCACTACGAGGAGAACAATCATGAGAGAGTTAAACGAGTACCAAAAACGGTGTAATGCCGAGGCGGTGCAGTTCCATGAGCTGCTGCAGCCTATCGTGGATCAGATGCCCGAGGGCTGGAGTCTCAAGCCGATCCACATAGACGACGAGGGCCACGCATGGCGCTGCCAGTACATCAAGAACGTCGCCACCGGGCTGGAAATTATGGTCCGATACAACGAGTATGATATTCGCGGCAAGTTTGAATTCACGGCGATCCAATGGCCCGAGTACACCGACGAGAACGGCCACAAGGGCACCAGCGACCCGAGTAACTGCTACAACCCACGGGAGCACAGGCCGAGCACCAAGGCCACCGCCGGCCGTGAGCCCAAGGCCATCGCCAAGCAGATCGAGAGCAAGATAATCCCGGAGTATGAGCGCATATATGAGCGCTGCCAGGGCCTCGCTGCTGACTCGCAGAAGTACCACGACGCCACCGCCGAGGCGCTCAAGCAGTTGACCGAGGCCACTGGCGACGACCGGCACAGCGCCGGGAACAGGCGCTCAGGCTGGTATCTGCAGGACTATCCCGGATCGCAGAGCGTGGAGTTCAATTCTGTGGGCGATGTCAGGATCCGGCTGTCGGTTGCCGACATGCTCGATGTGATCGACATGCTGTACCGCAAGCACACCGGCAAGCGGCGCACCGCTCAATGGTTCAGCGCTTGCCCAGAGTGCGGCTGCACAGATGTCGAGGTCGGCGCTTGGGTAGTTGACAACACTGAGGAGGTCGCCGGCACCGGGCAGGAGGGCGCGAGCGATAGGGCATGGTGCCCGCAGTGCGAGCATGATGGCAATGACGGCAGCATGGACGGCTGCAGATACCTGACGACGAGCGAGGAGCGCAAACCATTCACAGAGGAGGGCGCATGATGTACGTATATGTACTTAGCGAGCGCTGGCTGGATCTTGACCAGCAACAGCGCGAGCTGTTCACGGTCGGATTCTATAAACCGGACGGCAGTTTTGAGTCCGAATCAGATCACGGCAGCAAAGAGCTGGCAGCGGCCAGGGTTCACTACCTGAATGGCGGCACCGGGCCGCAGGTAATCGAGCCGTGAGCCGGCGCATCAAAAGACGGTCCCGCTATCCGGGCTGGAAGGTATTCAATCCGGCCGGCGAGTATGTGGCGGCCTGCCATTATGCCGAGGATGCGGCTGCGCTAGTCGCATCCTATGGCAATGGCGCCACGATCCGGTGGAACCGCAAAACCGGCCCACTGGTCTGGACTGATGGCAGCGACGGATCGGCGGGCGACAGTTATGACTACTGCGCACTGGTCTGCAATAGGCGGCTGGACAAGGCCGCCGAGGAGGGCAAGCATTGAAACCTGACGCATCAAGATATGACCCGCGACCTGAGTACCTTGCCGAGCTGATCGGCTCGACAGGGCTCACTCAGGCCGTGCTGGCGGCGAGGATTGGAGTGGACGAGCGAACCATCCGGCGCTGGCTATCCGGCCAGCGCCAATTCAACTACCGGGATCAGTTTGCTATCGAGTGCCTAGTGCTATCGGTGTGAGCTGATCCCTGTGGGCCGGCTGTATCGACTTCCGTAGGCACCCGGATAATGCCGAGGCTGTCGCCCCGGAGCACAAGGCAGTCACCGGGATTCAGCCACGTATTCAAGCCACCCCATGCCTGTATCAGCAGCATGTCGCCATCTTGCGCGGCTCGGGCCTCGAATGCCTTGATAAAATCCCTGATCTCATCGAGGTTATCGACTTGCCACTGCACATTGGGCAGATCGGCCAGCTTCTTGGTCATTAGTCCCTGCCGATCTCGCCCGCCATCAGAAACGGATCGGCCACGGCCACACCGCCTGACTGGCGAATTCTCAGCGCTTTGAAATTGCCGGCAAAGTAATAAATGCCACCGGCTACCGTGACCAGCACCCGAGTTCCGGGCGCGGTTGACTGCTTATCCTCGAATGCAATCGGCACGGTGAATGTGGTGCCATCGAGGCTGGCCAGGGCATCCATCACACCGGCGCTGGACTGTATTGCGAATTCATTAAACCGCTGCACATCATCCAGCTCGATGACGACAGAGGCAGCGCCAGTGCCGGGAATGCCGACGACATGGAGGGTGGTGCCGCGATGATTCGGTGCGCCTACTAACATGATTATCTCCCTATCTTGCCGCAGATCAGTCTGGCACCGGAAGGCCCGCCGAGGACGCCGCGCAATTCCATAGCCCTGTAATTGCCGAAAACGTAATAGATCAGGCCAGTCGAGGCCGTGACAAATCGAGTCCCCGGCGTGGTTGAGTGCTTATTTTCGAGCGCAATCTGCGCGAACGTGACGCCGTCGAGACTGGCGAATACCTCGAATATGCCGGCGGCGCACCACATCGTAAACTCATTGAAGCGCTCGACATCATCGAGAAAAATCGACGGATTGCCGCCGCCAGGGGCATCTACGCCGATGACTTCCAGAGTAGTGCCACGATCATTGGGAGTGCCTACGATTGCCATAATGTCATCCTCGGTCTGGGTGCCAATGTGAGCCGATCAGGCGCTCGGGAGCGTCCCG
>Ga0114925_10000594_pt1 | contig 16499 bp, 8 predicted proteins | sample SumtaG_2_FD_87287 | JGI IMG/M metagenome (GOLD analysis project Ga0114925, IMG submission 87287) | Deep subsurface microbial communities from Indian Ocean to uncover new lineages of life (NeLLi) - Sumatra_00607 metaG | ecosystem: Environmental > Aquatic > Marine > Oceanic > Sediment | place... | reverse complement strand
CCAACTTTTCCGCAACAACCATAAGAGCAATTGCTCGTATTGAATAATACTCTCGGTCCTCCGTATAATCTCTTCCACTGTACAACATCTGCTCCGGTGCCACCGTTTGCATAGTAAACATTTACGCATCCGCCACCTTTGCATCCCTTTGCAGGATTGCGTCCACCATATTTTGGTCCTCGGGCAATTCCGAATACTGGTCCATAGGCGTATTCCGCTTCGTCACAATTCGGAGTTTTTTTCAATTCTAGACAAGATTTAACCTGTTTGATCGTTGCAACACGGCGTCTAATATAATTCTCACGAGCTACCTGAGCACCTTTAAGCTTAGTAGGACTAACCTTACTTGCATTATTGAGCTCTTTTAGCCTTATTGGACAACCAGCCCGTTCTAATCCCGTAGGGGATTTGTATTGAGTCGGAAAAAACGATAATCCTAAACCACACGACATATATATTTACTAAATATAAATATTTATCCAAAAGTATTCTCTCCACTATAATGAATATACAAGAAACCATCCTCATCTCGGTGGGTATCGTATACACTGCTTATCAGTGTAGTATTACCAGGAATGGTAAAATGTTCCCCAACAAACAAGTACAATCCTATCTCGGGAGATAATTTCATTCTATTTCTAATAACATACATAAATTGACCAAGGGTCAAGTCTGAAGGGACCAAATATTTCTTTTTATCCAACTCCGGTATGGTGTTCGTGGCTCGCTCGCATATGATTGGAAAACGACCAGGATACTTAAATTTTATGCGTTCTGCTTCATAACATCTCTTATGAAATGGAAATTTTTTTTTGAAAGAAAAATTATTCCTTTCATTGTTGGGAGACAAATAATTAATAATATTATCCATTAGTAATACGAGAGAGATTTTTCTAAATATTTATTCTGCAATTAATCTCGGGGCAATATTCATAGTGATTAGTTCATGACACAGTAACTTGAATGCATAAGGTACATTAAGTCTCGCAAAGGCGGTCCGATTACCACAGGTTCTACAATGATGGATCTTCTTCTCATTATTGAATATCGCAAACATTCCACATTGTCTACAGCTGTATACAACAAATTTGTCGGATGAATCATATAATCTTCCCTTGGTAAATCTACTACAACCATGAGATACCATACAATCTCGCTCCATTTCTCCATAACGCAACCCCCCTTCCCTGGCTCTGCCTTCGGCTGGCTGACGTGTCAAGACAACCATCGGTCCAGAACCACGGGCGTGCTGCTTGTCTTTGACCATATGTTTTAACCTCTGATAAAATGCAGGTCCCATAAATATAGATGTTTCTATTTGTTCACCTGTAAATCCATTCATTAGAAGATGATTTCCATGCGACTCATAACCATTCTCGGACAATAATTCACGAATCCTTGAAACAGGTAGATCATTGAAACTGGTGCCATCGCCAAACAATCCTAATTCAAGAAGTACAATTCCCAATTGGGTCTCCTTAAGTTGTCCAATTGTCATCCTCGATGGGATAGCATGCGGGTTGATAATTATATCCGGTCGAAGTCCATTTTCATCAAAGGGCATCGAGGTTTCAGGTAGTACCACTCCGATGGTACCCTTCTGTCCGTGCCTAGAGCTGAACTTGTCGCCGATACAAGGCTTTCTATGTGTCCTAATTCTTACTTTGGCAAATGTATAACCATCGCCGTTTCGGTGAATATAATTTTTATCAATATAAGACTCTTCACGGGTCCTGTAAATCTTACTATGATCTACATATTTAATTACCTTTGTATGGTCATTTCGGTGCTCCTTAATGGGAATGACTTTTCCTAAAATAATATCTTTATTTTCAACAAGAGTATTCTCAGGAATAACGCCCTTGTTATTTAACTTTCCATAATTGCCAAATTTCATACCTTTTGTTTTTGATACATCTGGTTTACATCGGATTTCTTCATCTCCATGAATTTTCTTATCTTCATCTTTATCAGAATGATAAATAGTCGCGGAGAACAAACCGCGATCCAAACTTCCTTGGTTGAAAATCACACTATCTTCCTGGTTGTATCCCGAATAGGACATAATTGCCACAATCACCATCCCACCCGAAGGTATGCGATTTAATTTAATAAAGTTCATCACACGAGTATCTACTAGAGGGCGCATAGGCGTTGAAAGAATATATGCTGTTTTATCCATTCTATTATCAAAATTGGTAACATACATTCCCATTGCCTGTTTACCCATAGCACACTGATAGGTATTTCTCGGAGACTGATTATGCTCAGGATATGGAATACAGCTGGCTAAAATGCCAAATATGGTACTGGGGTGAATTTCACAATGTGTATATTTGTATTTTACCATTTCTAGTTTTGATGCATTCATAGCAATCATACTATAATTTTGTTCTTCGGGATCAATATATTCAATAATTGAGTCAGGTATATCGTGATTTAAAGACATATCGTCCCAACCAAGATCACCACACATTATACGTTTTTGAATAGCTGGCGTTAGAAGTAATTTATTGTTGTTGACCTTAAGTAATGGTCGCGTCGGTCGACCGGCGTCATTACAAACCCTCAATTCTCTGGCAGGACAATCAAATACAATACTAGTATATATATTCAAAACCCCTTCGCTTTTTTTTATTTTCAAGAATTTATAAAGTTCATACGGTTTTTCTGTAACTCCAACCCATGCACCGTTGATAATAATTTTGATCCTTTCATATAATGTTTCGGGCTCACACTCCTCAATTGGAGTAATGCGAGGTGTAATAATATCATAGATAGGCTGGCTATTTGACCTTATCGTAACATGGGCAAGATATGCTAGATTTTTAACAACGCCGACAGGAGCACCTTCTGGTGTCTCGGCGGGACACATAAACCCCCAACCAGTACCATGTAGCTTACGAGGAGGGATTAGCTTACCGCTTTTATCAATCGGGGTATTTACTCTCCGCAAGTGACTAAGACTTGATACATATGTCAACCTATTCAGAACTTGCGCTACACCGACTTTATTAGAGTTGGAATTTTTAACACCAAAATCGCCTGTAGCCAAAGCCCGTTTGATACCATTCTCAATAGTGGTAGATTTTACAATTTTATAAATATTTGTCCTGTTGATAATATTCATGAAATTTTCTGTAGATCGCCAGGATCCATTATTAATTTCTCGCACAACCTGCTTGGTCATATCTTTGACCAGCTTATTGAAATAATTACGAAATAGGTTGTTCAACAAAGTTCCCGTTAGATCAATCCGTTTATTGAAATATGCATCTCTATCATCTGTTTTCCTCCAACCAAAACTAGTGGCAAGCAGTTTGTTTGTCATATATCCCAGAAAATAGAGTTTCTGTTTTTCAGTAGCACAGTGTGGATATAAATCATTTCCCAAAACATTTGATGTAAATTCTTTCTTCTTCATCGCACCTTGTTCCGGAGTCATATTAATCGGAGTATACATCGCATACGATACAATATAATTCAATGCCTCGTCTTGTGTTAGATATTTGTTAGCTTCAATTATTGACGCCTTCAACGCAAATAACATTCTTTCCATTTTTTTCGCATTTATGTCTAGTAGTATCAATGAACAGATCTTTCTATCTTCAATAATCCCCAACGCTCGGAATAGAATAAATAAAGGAATAGCTTGTTTAATGCGCGGAATTTGAACCTGGATAGGGTGCCCGAAGCCATTATTTCTAGAACAGATCATGACATTAATCTGTTTTGGCGATATGCATTTGAAATCTGGAATAGATTTAATTTCTGCTAACCACGACCATTTATTATTATTTTTCATGATATTGAAACACTGAACCCTATTTTCAGCAGCACGTTCTTGGGCAATGCACGTTTTCTCCGACCCATTAATAATGAAATATCCGCCTGCGTCAAACCGGCATTCACCTGTAATATTTGCATTAAGATGCGAGTTTTGCGTCAATACACAAATAGCAGAGTTCACCATAATAGGCATCTTCCCAATATGAATTTTTTGCAATTTCTTATAGTGCGTTTCACACTGGGAAAGATTCTCACCACACCTGTGGATAATTTTAATATCCAAATCTACCGTCATTGCCGAGGCATAGGTAAAATTTCTCAGGCGCGCCTCCTGTGGGAACATGGTTTTGGTTGCACCATTGTTCTCATGAATTTGCGGTCTATATATATGAAAGTTATTGAATGTAATAATTAGCTCCAATCTATACTTATTCGTCTCCTTGTCAAAATCCTGCTCCGAACGGATGGTAACAGGATTAAACATGTCAATCGTTTTCTGGACTTGGTTGATGACAAAGTCATTATATGACTCGAGCTGATGGCGAATACACCTTTTGAGATGCTGCCCCTTGAAATAAGATTCAATAATTTTCCATGGTAATTCTGGATTTATGTCGTTTTTGGTGGAACAAGACATTGTGTGATTTCTACTCATAAGTGGATTAATTTATATTTCAATTTATCTTTAAATGAATATCCAAAATCAAAATAATATTGGACTAATATATATGAGCAACAATAATAATCGTAATAATAATAATGATCCAAAGAATCCTAATAAAAAAAACCAAAAGAATGTAAACGATCCTAGTAATAATGAGGTAATTAATCCATTCTTTTTCCCCCTACATGGTTGTAATAGGAATAAAAATGTAAAGTTCCCTTTTAATAATACATTAGATAATAACAACCAAAGCGATTTAAATGAAAACAAACATTATTTTAATATGACATTCAGCTCTATTCTAGACGAAATAAAACGAAATAGAGATAATAATAAAAGTAAATTAAATCCTTCATATGCTAATATAACACACACTTTAGACGCATCAAAAAACCTTGCTATCGTTCCTAGAAAAAATGATTCATTGAGTGAATTTCTTAAAACGGTGACGGACAAATATAATTTATTGTATGATGCCAGTCAGAATAAACAGAATACTGTAATGTCAGATTGGGGTAATAATTATAGACCGCGTCGGAATGCCATATGGTCATCTAACACATTTGATAATGCCTCTTTTGCGTTCCCTCCGCCGCCGAGATTACAGCGTTATCCATATAACTCGCAAAACGCGCCGTTACCTCCACCGTTGCCTCCACCAGTTATTCCAAAAAAGAAGGTGACAATAAATCGTGAAATTAACGGTTTAACAGATATTTTAAAACTTATTGATGATTATCCACTGAAAATAGATGTTGAATACAACATCGATATGAAAGTATTACATAATATAGATAAGCCCCTACGCAATTTAGATTCAATGATTGGGATGAATAAATTAAAGGATTCTATAGTAGATCAGGTAATATATTTTCTACAGGGGTTGGATAAAAACAATGACTTTATGCATACCGTTATATATGGTCCTCCTGGTACAGGCAAAACGGAGGTGGCAAAAATTATGGGATCTATATTTTCTTCCATCGGAATCTTGAATAAAAATATATTTAAAAAGGTAACGCGGGCGGATTTAATAGCAGGTTATTTAGGACAAACGGCGATAAAAACTAAAGATGTTGTAAAAGAATCTCTAGGCGGTGTATTATTTATTGACGAAGCTTACGCCTTGGGAAATAGCGAGAAGAAAGATAGTTTTGCAAAGGAATGTATTGACACCTTATGCGAATCATTGAGCGATCATAAATCCAGACTAATGGTTATTATTGCTGGATACGAAGAAGACCTTAAAAAATGTTTTTTCGCATATAATCAAGGTTTAGATTCACGTTTCCCTTGGCGTTTTCATACAGATGATTATTCATCCGAGGAATTAAAAAGAATATTTGAAAAAAAGGTGAAGGATATTCACTGGAAAGTTGGTTTTAAGCTTAGCGATAGATGGTTCGAAACAAAAATGGATTATTTTAAATTTTATGGTAGGGATATGGAAACGTTATTGGCAAAAACTAAAATAGCACATGGACGGCGCGTTTTTTGTAAACCCCAGAAGGAAAAAACGGTTCTTACCGAGGCAGATATGGATAAAGGTTTTGAGATGTTTATTTCAAATAACGAAGTGAAAGAAAGAAAGGATAAATTATCAGAAGGCATACCACATATGTATCTTTAGAATCCGTTTATACTTGATATTTTAAATAATATTAAGTATAAAATGAGTGCAAAAAAAATGATTCAAATAAATCCAAATTTTTTAAAAATAGGAGGTGCTAATAAATCAACAAGAAAAAGAAGGAAGCGTAAAGATCTCAGAGCATCTATTAAACCTAACGATATTAAGAAGAAACTAATGAGTAAAATAAAAGATCATCAACATAAAACGCAAACCAAAGTTGAAGAAAAGGATGAAACGCAAAAATTTACTAAGGATTTTAATGATCAATTGGGATATCTGGAAAAAATTATAACGTCCAAAAAAAAGAAAAGACGAAAACGGCGTACGTCACGCAATAAAAAAAAAGGTGGTGGGGAGGAATCGCCGCCATCATCGCCCCCTATTGCGTTAAATGCTCCAATAGCTCCCTCGCCTCCAAATGCCAAACCAATTACACACCCGGCGCCGAATACAGGACCTCTGGTAGTTCCGAAAATAAATATAACTACTCCAGCAATCACAACAGTGCCATCTTCTCCCCCAAATAAATCATCACACATTCCTATGGCACCTGAACCAAAATATGGATGTTTAAAAGGGGGCAAGAAACCTACATATAAAGAATACAAAAGAACATTAAAAAGGAGGGATAATTTGCATCAAAAGGAAAAAATCACATTTAACCCCCTACCACAACCAGATCCAAAGTTTCAAGATAGGAAAAATAAGTTGGATTTGTTAAAAGCAAAGATCTCAACAAAACGTCCAGAGCCGATTAAAAAATTTAAAAGAAAGAAAAGAACGGTCAAAATCTTTCATCTGGGTAAAAATAGGAAAAAGGGGAATGTTTCCGTTTTAATTAAATCGGGAAAAACCCGTAAGTTAATCAAAAATGAACAGAAGACACTTCGTGAACGCTGTCTGAGCGAAGTGAAACAATATTTAAGAAAACATAACTTAATTAAAGCCGGAACAACGGCACCAGAAGATGTGTTGCGTAGATTATATGAAGATTCTTTTTTGGCAGGGAACGTGTTTAATAAAAATCCTGAGAATTTATTGTTCAATTACTTAAATAAGGAGTTAGATAATTAGAGAATTATATTAAATAATCCGGGTGTTACTTTATATAATGGCGATGATTCGTTCTTATATGAAGAAAGAAAAGGAGTATGTTCAAAGATTTGGAGAGAGGACCATGTTTTTGTTACAATGTGGTTCATTTTATGAAGTCTATTGTTGTAAAAAAAATGGTGAATTTACTAGCGCAAGAATTACAGAATTTTCAAGAATTTGTGATATGCGAATTGCTAATAAACGATCAAAATGCGACGGATTATCTGTATTTATGAGCGGCTTCCCGGAATTACATTTAGAAAAGTATGTTAAGAAGCTCAACGATGCCGGATGGACTGTTGCGGTACACTGTCAAGATCCAAGTTGTCCGAGTATTAGAAAAGAACTGGGTATTTTCTCTCCAGGTACAAATTTTGAATCTGGCGAAGGTGGATCAAATAGAACAATGACCGTCTGGATAGAGATATATAATAAGACATTGTTGAATAAAAAACCGAGAGTTAGCTGTGGGATAGCATGTGTAGATATATCTTCAGGCGACGTTCATACGTTCCAATGTGTGGAAAATTATTTCCACAACCCAACTACTTTTGATGAATTGGAGAGATTTTATTGCAGTTATAAGCCAAACGAGCTAATCATCATTCATAATTGCGAAGATAAGCAAATTAATGATATAATTTCGTTTGCGGACATAGAAAGTCGTCTCATTCATAAAGTGGATATGAATGATTCCACAAGCGAATGGAACAACGCAGTAACAAATGCTCAAAAACAAACATATCAAGAAGGAGAACTAACGCGGTATTATTCAATTAAAGATTATGATATTTTTTATGAAACACATTCTCTCCGTGAGCGTGAATTTGCGGTACGATCGTTAGTATTCCTTTTAAACTTTCTTGATTTTCATAATCATGGACTTGTTAGACAGTTGAAATTGCCGATATTTACGAATGTGCAAGACAGAGTTCGATTAGCAAATCATTCATTACGTCAACTTAATATCGTAGATATTGGAAATAAATCCAAATATTCATCATTGTTATCATTAGTCAATAAATGTAAGACAGCTATGGGAAAACGACATTTAACGCAACAAATACTTAATCCAACCACCAATTGCGATTATTTGAATAATGAATATCGGATATTAGAGTATCTCTCCGAGAAATATGATTCTGGAGATACATGGAAGGATCTCTTCAGTTCCTTAACACATATTACTGATTTTGAGCGTCTATTTCGTAAGTTAATATTGAAGCGAGTTGTTCCGGTAGATCTCGCTGTTCTAGCAGATAATCTGACAACAATCAAGAAAACAAGAAAGGTGGTTGATACAGATAGTAAGATATCACAATATCTATCTAACACGGCTTTAGTAAACTTACATTTGAAAACCTTATCAAAGAAAATCAAAACGACATTAAATATTAAAGCCGCAGGAAGTGTATCCTGTCGTGATTTTGATATTAATATATTTAATAGCGGTATATTCCCAGAACTAGATACTGCCGAAGAAGATTATAAGCACTCGCTGGTAAAGCTAGATGCTATTAGAGATCATTTGGCTAATATTATTCAGAAGGAAAAAAATCCCATTAAAATCCATCACACAGAGAAAAGTGGGTTATATCTAATGATGACAAAGAAGAGGTTTCGCTCTATGATGCTATTAGAAAAGGCAATGAAGGAAAAGGGTATATTTAATAATGTTGTGAATTACAAATATAAAGATGAAGATAAATCAATTGACTTAGATATAGGAGATATAAAGGAAAGTAGAGCAAGTGGGAGTAATATCCGACTTGATAGTTCAGTCATTACAAAGCTATACCACAAAATATCACAAACCAAATCTAATTATAAAGAAATATTACAATCTTCTTTTGATAAATTTGTTGAATCATTCCTTCAATATAAGGATGAATTTGAAACGATAATCGCATACGTTACGAAATTGGATTTCCTGCTAGCTCGCGTCCATGTCAGTAAACAGTATAATTATTGCAAACCAGTTATTGATACAACGGTAGAACAGTCATTTATTGATGCGAAACAAATTAGGCATCCTTTAATAGAACATATCAATACAAGCGAGCTATATGTCCCAAATGATATTTCTTTGGGAAGGGACAAAGAGCATACTGGTATTTTATTATTTGGTACGAATGCTGTGGGAAAATCTAGTTTGATTCGTTCCATAGGCATGTCTATTGTTCTTGCTCAATCCGGGTTTTTTGTTCCATGTTCTAGTTTTACATATAATCCATATAACGCTATTTTCACGCGTATTTTGGGTAATGATGATATTTTTAAAGGGTTGAGTACTTTTGCTGTGGAAATGACGGAATTAAATGCAATTATAAGAGGGGCGGATGATAATAGTTTAATACTTGGAGATGAATTATGTAGTGGCACTGAGACCACTTCAGCGCTTTGTATTGTTAGTGCTGGCATTGAATTATTGCATAAAAAGAATTCCTCCTTTATATTCGCCACCCACTTTCATGAACTAACAGAAAGAGAAGAATTGATGAATTTAGGAAGATTATCTCTCCAACACATGGTTGTAAGGTATGATGAACAAGACGGTATTTTGATATATGACCGTAAATTACGAGATGGACCGGGTAATAAATTGTACGGTTTAGAAGTTTGTAAGGCATTGTCCATGCCGGCAGAATTCCAAGCACTTGCAAATAAGTATCGTTGTACATATGGAATGAAGCAAAATACAACACTTGGACTCAAAAAATCGCGGTACAATAGTAATAAACTACGAGACAAATGCGAGCTTTGCGGTAAAGATGCAACCGAGGTTCATCATATGCAACCACAATGTGATGCGGATGAGAATGGATTTATATCGCATTTTTCTAAGAATCATAAGGCGAATCTTATGAATATTTGCAAGACTTGTCATGATAAATTAACAAGGCAAAATATTAAACATAAACGAACAAAGACCAGCGAAGGGATGAGATTGGATGTTATTTAATTTATTGAAATAGTATATATATGGTTGATTTTATAGCAGGCTCAATGAAATTTATAGGAAAATATTTTTTTCAAATCGTTCTTGTAGTATTAATATTCGCACTGATCATGGTATATATGGTAGTACATAACGTACACTTTATAAAATCACACCCCAAACTACAGAAAGTTGTAGTAGTGGAGGGCATGACAGGTAATACGCCGCTAGCAATGCATTTTTGCAAACAAAATATGACTGAAGCGGACGGTGGACAAAAAAACTGTAATAAACTGGGGCGCAATGCGTGTAATTTAACAGAATGCTGCGGTTGGGCTGTATTTAAAGAAGAGAGTAAGAAGAAAAATGATAAACTTAAGGATCAATGTGTTGCTGTAAGTATTACAGCGGGGCAACCTTTAGGGATGACACATAGAACGAATGCGGAAGATGTCGATGCACTATATTTTCAAAAGAAGAAGATAAATATTTAGAAAAATTGATTTATATGTTTATTATAATATATAAATCAAATCATGATCATTCCAGTGAAGTGCTTTACCTGTGGGAACGTTTTAGCAAACAAATACCAATTTTATGTACGAGAGGTACGAAAGATGAAAACGCAGAGTGGGGAGGACCCTGAAAATGTAGTTTATCTAACAAAAGATAGTGCAGCCAAGACCCCAGAGGGTGTAGTTATGGATAAATTAAAATTAACGCGTATGTGCTGTCGCCGACATATGCTGACTCATGTTGATATTGAATAAATATCTTGTTAATATATATAATGCGTAGAACAAGACGTAGATCTGGTGGAAGAAAGCGAAGAACAAAATGCTGGCGTCGCAGAACCAAAAGCGGCAAACGCTACACCGTGTGCAAAGGAAGTCGCGGTCAAAAAGGAGTTTATAAAAAACGGCGCAGAACCAAGTATGCTAAGAAAAGATTGAGGCAGCGGGGTGGATATTCGGGAATCAAAGTTCCTCTATCGCCTGCCAACTTCCAAGGACCTTCTCAACCGGTCCTTCCGCCCTTTGGTCCAGTCAATGTTCCTGTTCCGGGAGTCACTCAGGTCCATGATGGCGAATATTACTATGCGAAGAATAACCGCGTTGTAGGTGCTCCCAAATCTACTAATTCGGCATGGGGGGCGAAAAGCCAAAAGGGTGCGGGAAAACGGAAGAAGCGCCGTCGCAGACGAAAAAAGCAGAGAGGTGGTACAACATCTAGTGTAGTAAATGCGCTACCCGGTGGCACGGATGTTAGAGACGCATACTGGTCAGCAGGCAATAAACTTGTGAATCTTTGGGATAACTGGAATGGATATGCCGGGCGGATGAGTCCTGCGCCCACAGTGCAGCCTATTGGAAAGTCACAGAACGCGATTTCGCCAGCACCGGCGATGTCTAAGCTATATCAAGATGCAGGTCTACAGGCATCCAAAGCACCATACCAAGCCTATAACTAAATATTATGTTTATATTGTATATAATGAATAAACTACTGAAAAAATATTACTCATTATGTACACCAGCAAAGGTATATCTATTAATTTCTTTAACAAGTGTTTTAGCATTAATTGTTCAAAATGCGGCAATGCCGATGAAATATACAGTCGGGAGGAAAACAGTTGATTTGCCACATACAAATTTAGTATTCTTCGTCTTCAAATTTTTATATATTGCCCTCTGGACATTTATCTTAAATGAGCTATGTAGTCATGGTTGGAAAGATTTGAGTTGGTTCCTAGTAATAGCCCCCATTCTCCTCATGTTTGTTTTGATTGGATTTCTTCTTTTAGCCAATAAAAAATAAGATTAATATAATTAAATATTATTCTTATTGAAAACTCTTTAAAAATATAAACATAAGATATACTAGAATGAGTTTTAATCCGATACCATGGGAGATATTGAATTTATACTTCAAAGATAATCCATCCTTTTTAGTAAATCATCATCTCGAATCATATAATGAATTTTATGATACAGGTCTACCTCAATTATTACGAGAAAAAAATCCAATTCACTTTTTTAAAAATCAAGAAAAAATTATTATTGATAAAGAAACAAGATTTGTAGGTTATACTTTACCAAGTGGGAAAGAAATTCCGCTGACAAAGGATGAGATTTCCGAAAGATTTCCGGACGCTAGTGAAGAACAAAATAAAGAAAGATGGGAAAAATCCAAGGGGGCAGGTGCTGTCAAAACCCTTGCATTGGAAGAATATAGATATCAAGCGCGATTATTTATAGGAGGTAAATCCGGTACTAAAATTTACTACGGTAAACCAATTATTCATGATGGCGATCAAGAAAATAAATTCATGTATCCAAATGAAGCACGGTTAAAGAATTTAACATATTCTTTTACGATACATTATGACGTAGATATTGAATTTACTTTATATTTGCCGCTTGACGACGGTTCTGGGAAGTATAGAATGGTTGAGCATGAAATAACACTTGAAAAACTATACATGGGTCGCTTCCCAATTATGTTACGCTCTAATTTGTGTATTTTGAACCAAATGGCACCTGATGTAAGAAGAAATATGGGAGAAGATCCTAGTGATCCGGGTGGATATTTTATTATCGATGGTAAAGAAAAGGTGATTATTTCACAAGAAAAGTTTGCTGATAACATGCTTTACATACAAAAAGATCCAAATGATCTAGTTAGTTACTCGGCGAAAATACGATCAGTATCAGAAGATGCATCTAAACCAGTAAGAACATTAGCAGTGAAGATGATAAAAGAAACGCCTACAGCCAGTAATGGACAAATTGTTATATCAATTCCAAATGTAAGAAAGGCAGTACCTTTATTTATTGTAATGAGAGCTTTGGGCGTAATATCTGACAAGGAAATAATTGAATATTGTCTTTTAGATATTGATAAATATCCACATTATTTACAAACATTGCGCCCTTGTGTACATGACGCGGGGTTAGTATTTACACAACAAGCCGCATTAAAATTTATAGCAACCCTCACTAAGGGTAAGACAATAAGTCATGCCTTACAAATATTAATGATTTATTTCCTACCTCATATAGGAGAGTTAAATTTTAAGCAAAAGGCTTTATACGTGGGTTATATTGTAAAACGTTTATTAGAAGTTGCCCATGGAGAGAGTAAACCTACAGATAGAGATAGTTATTTATATAAACGTTTGGAAATACCAGGTACCTTGGTATATGATTTGTTTAAAGAATATTATACGTTACAACAGAAGAATATATTTCTAAAGATGGACGAAGAGTATTTTTATGCTGTGAAAGCGAATGCTAGCAGCTATCAAAACACGGATTTTTTAAATTTGATTGTTGATAACCAATCATTAATATTCAATAATAGAATGGTAGAAGCGGGGTTTTCGCGGGCATTCAAAGGAGATTGGGGGTCCGAGGCTCATACCAAAAAACCGGGGGTATTGCAAGATTTAAGTAGATTATCATTCTTTTCAACTATGGCACAAATGAGAAAAACGAATACCCCAATTGCAGCAGACGGTGCTAAGATCGTGGGTCCACGCTATATTAATAGTACCCAATGGGGGATTTTATGTCCGATACATTCACCAGATGGTGGGAATGTTGGTCTTCATAAACATCTTTCAATTATGACACATGTAACAAAACGATTATCTGGGTATCCTTTTATTGAGTTCCTTCGGCAAGCCGGATTCAATATGCAATTACTAGAGGAGTGTACCTTAAAATATATAAGTGACGTTACTAAAATCTTTATTAATGGTGCATGGGTTGGCGTTACAGCTACACCGCAAGAGATGAAAGCATATTTATTATTATACCGCCGCAACGGCTTATTTAATATTTTTACTAGTATACGATGGAATGAACAGCGGAATGAAATTCATATACAAACCGATGCTGGGCGACCCTGTCATCCACTATTTCATATACAGGGCGATAGAATTAGTTATGAAGACGATGAACTTATTGAGAAAATAACTAGTAAAACATTATCTTGGAAAGAATGCGTGTTAGGAACAGGTAAGACTGGAGGCGAGCGCGAAATTAATAATAATGCAATCTTATCTCCCGATATTTTTACTAAAAAGAATAATCTTGAAAATACAACAGCAATGATTGAGTACATTGATACGCAAGAAATGGAAGGTGTTATGTTGGCAGCAACAGGACAATCACGTACGACTTATATCCCAAAGAAAATAACACATATTGAAATTGATCCCTCTGTAATTTTAAGCATGATGGCGAATCAAGTTATTTTTCCATCTACAAATCCATATCCGCGCAATGCCTTCTCCTGCGGACAAAGTAAACAAGCCGTTTCAATGTTTCATACTAATTTTCAAAACCGCATGGATAAATCAGCATTACTTCTAAATTATGGACAGAATCCAATTGTTCGTAGTAGATATTATGGTCCTATAACAAATAATAAACATCCTTACGGCATCAATGCGATTGTGGCAATTGCTTGCTATACGGGATATAATGTAGAAGACGCCGTTATTATGAATCGCGCTGCGTTAGAGAGAGGATTATTCCGTACAACATATTTTAATGTATATGAATCCACAGAAGAGGAGACGAAGGTGGGTGGATCTGAAATTAAAAGTCAATTTATGGATATTGAGAATCACGATGTAATTGGACTGAAGCCCGGATATGACTACAGTCATCTGGATTCTGATTCTGGACTGATTAAAGAAAATACTGAGGTGAATGATAAAACCATTTTAATTGGAAAAGCGGTCAATAGTTTAACATCCGGAGAGATATATGTGGATGAATCTGTTGCTGCCAAGAAAGGGCAATTGGGGCACGTGGATAAATCCTTTATAACCGAGACTGAAAATGGTTTGCGATTGGCAAAAATTAGAATTCGTCATGATAGAATTCCTGCAATTGGCGACAAATTCTGCAGTAGGGCAGGACAAAAGGGGACCATTGGGATAGTGCTTGATGAAAAAAATATGCCTTTTAACAAAGAAGGCTTACGACCGGATATAATTGTAAATCCACATGCCCTTCCCTCAAGAATGACAATCGGTCATTTAGTCGAAGTATTAACCGCAAAAGCCTGTGTTTTAAATGGAGCATTGGGCGATTGTACTGCATTCATTAATAAAGGACCGAAAAATGAAGAATTTGGTAATTTGTTAATAAGAGAAGGGTTCAGCTCAACGGGTAATGAAATAATGTACAATGGAATGACTGGCGAGCAGCTTGAAACGGAAATTTATTTTGGACCCACATATTATTTACGATTAAAGCATATGGTTAAAGATAAAATAAATTATAGAGCACGAGGACCCCGTACAGTATTAACACGGCAAACAGTTCAAGGAAGGTCAAATAATGGTGGATTACGCGTGGGAGAAATGGACCGCGATGCTATTATATCGCATGGATTATCTACATTCCTTCAAGAATCAATGATGGAGAGAGGTGATAAGTATTATATGGCAATTTGCAATAATACAGGAACAATCGCAGTTTATAATGAAAGTAGGAATATTTTCCTCAGTCCCATGGCAGACGGTCCCATAAAATTTGTTGAAAATCTAGAGGGTGGATTGAATATTGTACCAATTACAAGATTTGGGAGAGATTTCTCAATTGTTAAAGTACCATATGCCTTCAAGCTTCTATATCAAGAGCTTCAAGCTATGAATATTCAAATGAGAATTATAACTGAGGATAACATTGATCAGTTGACATCTATGAAAGATTCTAATACCGTTATTAAACTCACTGGAATGAATAGCCTGGAGGAAGTTGCCGCGAAGGCGAAGACCAAGCTGGCGGAAGATAATGCTTTATATAAAGATATACAGCAAACTAGAGATGTTATGGAAAAAGACGACGCCGCGCGAGAGGAAGTGGAGGATGCATATGGATGGATAGATCCATGGAAAGAGACCCCAGCTGTTGTCCCGACACCGTTTGCTCAACCATCAGACACGTCCAATCCATTTGCACAAAATCCATTTGCACCGACGTATAATATGCCACAATCGCCAGTAGCAGCATGGGCGCCGTCGCCTCCACCAAGGGTATATCCGCCGGGTTCTCCGCCATACGTACCTTCCTCCCCGCCTTATAATCCAGATACTGGTTCCCCAGTATACGTACCTTCCTCCCCTCCTTATAATCCAAGAACGGGTTCACCGGTATACGTACCTTCCTCCCCACAGTATAATCCAGGAACTGGTTCACCAAAATTTGTACCGGTCTCGCCAGAATACAGACCACCATCGCCCCCACCCTTACAATTACCACCAGGTCAAACAACACAACAGCAGCAACGTCCAACAACACCTGATTATTATTCAGACGAAGATTATGGTTTTATGGATTACGGACCCACAGGCGAAGAGT
>Ga0114925_10000593_pt1 | contig 16506 bp, 10 predicted proteins | sample SumtaG_2_FD_87287 | JGI IMG/M metagenome (GOLD analysis project Ga0114925, IMG submission 87287) | Deep subsurface microbial communities from Indian Ocean to uncover new lineages of life (NeLLi) - Sumatra_00607 metaG | ecosystem: Environmental > Aquatic > Marine > Oceanic > Sediment | place... | reverse complement strand
GGGAGGCTCTCCGACAGCTGGGGATCAAAATGGAAAACACGACAGCCAGCGTTCAGGGATTCGGCAATGTGGCTCAGTACGCCATCAGGCTGTACCACCAGCTCGGGGGGAAAACCCTCTGTGTAGCCTGCTGGGATCAGAGCGACCAGGTCTCCTACGCTTACCGCAGGAAGGACGGTATCGATCTGGAAGAGCTTATCGGGATCACCGACCGCTTCGGCGGCATAGACATGCAGAAAGCCCACGACTTGGGATACGAACAGCTTCCCGGCGATCAATGGATCGAGCAGGATGCGGATATTCTGATTCCATCGGCCCTTGAAAATCAGGTAAATGAGGACAACGTTTCCCGCATTTCCAAGCAGGTGAAGCTGATCGCCGAAGGTGCCAACGGCCCCACTACCCCCGAGGCGGACAAGGCGCTTCAGGAGAGGGATATCTTCATCATCCCGGATTTCCTGGCCAATGCAGGAGGCGTGACCTGCAGCTACTTCGAACAGGTGCAATCCAATATGAACTACTACTGGGAAAAAGAAGAGGTGCTGGGCAAGCTCGACGTGAAGATGACCAACGCCTACCTCGACGTCTCGGAACTGGCAGCGAACAAGAAAATCTTTATGCGTGACGCGGCCTACGTAATCGCCATCAACCGGGTGGCTCAGGCGTGCCGCGAACGGGGATGGGTGTAAGACCGTCCGGGAGACCCACAGGCGGATAGAGTTTTAGAATGAACAACGGTTATGCCGGAGGTGTACGCTTCCAGCGACAAGAGATCTCCCCCGATGAGACCTTTACCTACATCGGCAAGGGAGATCAGGGGGGCAAGGCGGCCGGACTGGCATATATTAAAAACATCATTGCTTCTCATTTCCAGAAGGAACGCTTCGGCGACATCCTGGTAGCCATCCCGCGGATGACGGTATTGCTTACCGGCATCTTCGAGGATTTCCTCCTCGACAACAAACTGGAACCCGAAGCATTGGGAAGCATGGAAGACGAGCAGATTGCCCGCCATTTTCAGAAAGCCGAGTTGCCTGCCTACGTCGTCGGCGATCTGTTCAGCCTGGTCGCCTCGGCACGTGAACCACTGGCCGTGCGCTCCTCCAGTCTTCTCGAAGACGCGCTCCACCAACCCTTGGCCGGAGTGTATGAAACGAAGATGATCCCCAACAACCAGCCCGAGACAGAGGTCCGTTTCCGCAAACTGGTAGAGGCTATCAAGTTCGTGTACGCTTCGACGTATTTCCGGGCAGCCAGAGACTACTTCAGGGGGGTGGGAAGAGATATCGGGGAAGAACGCATGGCCGTGATCATCCAAGAGGTGGTGGGCTGTCGTTTCGGCCAACGTTACTACCCGACTGTCTCCGGCGTAGCCCGCTCGTACAACTTCTACCCCATCGGGGGCGCCCGCCCGGAGGAAGGATTTGTGAGCCTGGCTCTTGGTTTGGGCAAGACCATCGTCGACGGCGGCAAGGTCTGGTCCTACTCCCCCTCCCGTCCTCAGGCGCCGCCGCCCTACAGTTCGACCCAAGAGATCCTGAAAAACAGCCAGACCGATTTCTGGGCTGTCAGCATGACCGCTCACAAGGAATACGATCCGATCCGGGAGACCGAGTACCTCGAACATGCCGACCTCCGCCAGGCCGGGTCGGACGGCACCCTACGCTACGTTTGCTCGACCTATGATCCAGCTTCGGATCGCCTGATCATGGGCGAGAGCGGACCCGGAGCCCGTTTGCTGGACTTCTCGCCGATCTTGAAAGGAAAGACGATCCCCTTAAACGATCTAATCACCCGCCTGCTTGAAATATCCGAGCAGAGCTTGGAGTCTTCGGTGGAAATGGAGTTCGCCCTGAGCTTCGATCCTGACCGCGGCCGCGAGCCCCGCTTCGGCTTCCTGCAGGTACGACCGATGGTGATCTCCCTCGATGGAGCTGAAGTGGACCTGGCACAGCTGGTCCAGCACAGAGTACTGGTAATCTCCAGGCGAACTATGGGAAACGGTGTGCTCGAGGGCATGCGGCATGTAGTGTACGTAAAACCGGAGAACTTTGACTCGGCCTCTACGCTTGACATCGCCCGGGAGCTGGAGAGGATCAACGACAACCTGCTTCAACAGGGGACTTCGTATATCCTGATCGGCTTCGGCCGTTGGGGCAGCTCCGATCCCTGGCTGGGAATTCCTGTAACTTGGAGTCAAATTTCCGCAGCCCGGTTGATCGTGGAGACCACTCTTCCGGAGATGAATCCCGACCTCAGCCAGGGTTCTCATTTTTTTCACAACATCACGAATTTGGGGATCCTTTATTTTTCGGTTCAGGAATCCAAAGGTGATCGAATCGACTGGGAGTGGCTTTCCAGACAACCCGTGAAGGACGAATCGACCCACGTGCGCCACGTGGTTTCCGAGACGGATTTGAAAGCTATGGCCGACGGCAGGCAAGGTGAAGGAGTGATCCTACGATGAGCGAGGAAAAACGAAGCGCAGATACCAGCCCGCAGCGAATCATCGAGGATCTGAACGAGCGGGCCAAGGAGCTGAACTGCCTGTATCACATAGAAGAGATTCTCCGGGATCGCGACGCCGATCTGGAACAGGCGGCGAGCCGGATGATCGAGGTACTGCCGTCCGGTTGGCAGTACACCCAACTGTGCAAGGTTCGGATCGTTGTCGATTCGCGGGAGTTTGTCTCGAAAGGATTTTCCGAGACACCGTGGTTTCAGAGCGCTCCGGTGATCGTAAACGAGGAGGAAGTGGGCAAGATCGAGGTATTCTATATAGAGGAGATCGGTGCAGGTACCCACAGCCCCTTCCTTAAGGAGGAGCAGAAGCTTCTGAACACCATCGCCGACCGGCTCGGACATTTCCTGTTGCAGCTGCGCCTGCAGCAGTCGGTTGCGGACTTCCAAAACGCCAGAAGCCAGCTGGAGAACACGAACAAGAAGCAGTGGGAGGTAGTGGTCGAACTCCTAAAGAAGACGGACAAGAAGCTGTTCGCCAAGATCAGCCGGAAGATGCTCAATCACCTCTGTTGGATAGGCATCGAGGAGGCTCGCCTGCTTCTGGATGAAATCAGCATGGAAAAAGGATCAAGGATAGATCCTCTTGAGGAAGATGCCAACAAACCCAGCATGAAATCCGATCTCAGCTCATCTGAAGATCTGCCCGGACGGATATTCAGCATAGCCCAGTCGAATTTGAGCGGTGATGAAATATTGGAGGATATCCAGAAGTGGATCAAGGAAAACCGGGTCGGTTTCTTAGTGAAAGCCCTGGAGAATCCAGATACGTCGTTAGGGGACGTATTCGACGCCATTTCCCGCTATCATCATATGGAAGAGGGAGACGTTGAAATTACTCCTTATACGAAACAGAACATCAGTGCTCTCCTGATCCATCGTCTGTTCACCGACCAGCTGGATTTCATAGACATTGCCAAGGAATATGTAGATCTCCATGATTTCTACGATATCCTTCGCTGTACCATATACCCCCAAAACAGCCACGGCCGGCTCGGCGGCAAGAGTGCCGGCCTGTTCATAGCCGGGCAGATCCTGAAACGCTATGCTGCAGACAAGGCAAACCTAAGACAGGTTCAGATTCCGAAAACCTGGTACATAACCTCCGACGTGCTGCAGAGTTTCTTGAGCTACAACGACCTGGAAGAGATCCTCGAGCAAAAATACAAGAGTGTTGAGCAGATCAGGGAAGAATATCCCAATATCGTCCAAATATTCAAGAATTCCCTGTTTCCCGGCGAAATCACGAACTGGCTCTCCGCCTGTCTCGACGACTTCGGCGAAAGTCCCATCATCGTGCGCAGCTCCAGTTTGCTCGAAGACAGAATGGACTCGGCTTTTTCGGGGAAGTATAAGAGTCTCTTCCTGGCCAACCAGGGAGCCAAGCGCGAACGCCTCGGCGCCTTGATGGACGCCATTGCGGAAATATACGCCTCTGTTTTTGCACCCGATCCGATCGAGTACCGTAGAGAAAGAGGGCTGACCAACTTCCATGAAGAGATGGGAATCATGGTCCAGGAGGTGGTAGGCACGAGGGTCGGCCGCTATTTCCTGCCCGAATTTGCGGGGGTAGCCTTCAACAACAACGAATTCCGCTGGTCCCCACGGATCCGTAGAGAGGACGGCCTGATCCGGCTGGTACCCGGACTAGGGACACGGGCCGTGGACCGCCTCAGCGATGATTACCCAAAGCTGATAGCGCCGGGGCAACCCCGGCTGAACGTCAATGCCACCATCGATGAAACCCTCTACTACTCGCCGCGGAAGACCGATGTGATCGATCTGGAGCAAAACAGTTTCGTCACCGTCGATCTAAAGGAACTGATCGAGGAGTTTGGGGGAGAATACCCGAATATCGAAAATGTCGTTTCGGTACACCAGGACGGGATGCTGCGCCGGAAGAGTCTTTTTAACCTGGATGTCAAGCGGGACGAGCTGGTCGTCACCTTCGATGGAGTGATCTCCAACAGCACTTTCATTCAGGACATCAAAGAAATTCTCGATCTGCTCAGAGACAAACTGGGCAAACCGGTTGATATCGAGTTTGCCGTGAATAAAGGAAAGATTTTCCTGCTTCAGTGCCGTGCCCAGAGCTCTTCCTCCGAAGACAGTCCGGTTCCGATCCCCAAGGACATTCCTCGGGAGAAAATCCTGTTTACGGCTCGGAAATACATCTCCAATGGTCGGGTCCCCGACCTGACCCACGTCGTCTATGTCGTACCCGAATACTATGGAATGCTGGGTTCGGCGGAAGAGCTGAAGCGGGTCGGCAGAGCCGTGGGGCAGCTGAACTCCCTGCTTCCGAAAAGACAGTTCCTGCTCATGGGTCCGGGCAGATGGGGAAGCCGAGGGGATATCAAGCTGGGGGTTCCGGTCAGTTATTCGGAGATCAATAATACCGCGGTGCTCGTCGAGATTGCGCGCCGGAAAGGCAACTACGTCCCCGATCTGTCCTTTGGAACCCACTTTTTCCAGGATCTGGTGGAATCCTCGATCCGCTACCTGCCTCTATATCCGGATGAATCCGAGACGATCTTCAATGAAGCGTTCTTGCAGGACGCGGAAAACGTTCTTCCCAAGCTCTTGCCGGAATATGTCGATCTTGCACAGACCCTGCGGGTGATCGACGTGGCCGAAGAGACGAAGGGCGAGGTCTTACGAGTGGTCATGAACGCGGAGGTGGACGAGGCGCTCGCCTACTTGACGCCGCCGGACAAGTGGTGTGTGAATGAGCAAGCGCCCCGGCCTGCCTCGGCGCTCCAGCATGGCGAGCACTGGCGCTGGCGCATGCGTTCGGCCGAGCGCATCGCCGGGATGCTCGACCCGAAACGGTTCGGTGTTGCGGCGATCTATGTCGTCGGCAGCACGAAGAATGCTACGGCCAGCCCGGCCAGCGACATCGATCTTCTGGTTCATTTCCGCGGCACGGAGCAGCAGAAGCGAGAGCTCCTGGCCTGGTTCGAGGGCTGGAGCTTGAGCCTGGCGGAGATGAACTACATGCGTACCGGTTTCAAGATCGAACATATGCTGGACATCCACATCGTAACAGACGAAGAAATCAAACGCAAAACAAGCTACGCTGTGAAAATCGGAGCCGTGACCGATCCGGCCCGCCAGCTCCCGCTGAACCGATGAGCCTGTGCTTGTTCGTCTCCGATCTGCACGGTTCCATCGAACGCTTCGAGAAGCTCTTCCAAATCATTTCTGCTAGGAAGCCGGAGCTCGTATTCCTCGGGGGCGACTTGCTGCCTTTTGGTGGATTCCTATCAAAACCACAACTCAATTCGGGCGTGAATATCTCCGGTAATTTTCTTACTCAATTCCTGTTTCCTCATCTGGTTGAGCTGAAAGACACTCTCAGGGAAGAATACCCCAGACCCCTGGTCATCCTGGGAAACGATGACCCTCGCAGGGAGGAGAAGCTTCTCGGGCAGGCTGAACGTCTCGGCCTCCTTCACTACCTGCACAACCACAGGATGACCCACAGAGGCTTCGATCTGTACGGCTACTCCTGTGTTCCACCGACGCCTTTCCTACTCAAAGACTGGGAGCGCTACGACGTGTCCCGCTTTGTGGATGTGGGCGCCGTGCTTCCGACTGCGGGCTGGCGGACCGTTCCCGTTCCAGTGGAGACGATCGAGAGACGAACCATCCGGGAAGATCTCCGTCGATTGAGTGACGGAGAGGATCTGAGAAAGAGTGTCTTCCTGTTCCACGCCCCGCCGTACGACTGCGTTTTGGACCGGGCAGCCCTTGACGGAAGAATGATTGAAGGGGTGCCGTTGGACGTGCACGTGGGCAGTATCGCGGTGCGCAGATTTATCGAAGAACGATCTCCTCTCGTCACTCTGCACGGTCATGTCCATGAGTCGGCCAGACTAACCGGCGCCTGGCACGATCGGATAGGCACTACCCTGTGCTTCTCTGCGGCTCACGACGGTCCCGAGCTGGCTGTCGTAGAGTTCACCCTCGAGAATCCGGGAGCAGTAGAGAGAACTCTTGAATAATAGATACAAGTCCCCGCTCCTCCGGCTTGACTTCCCGGTGCTGGTCGGTACACTGAAGAATCGAGGGGGTCCGCCATCGCATTCTCTGATGTTATCCTGAAAATCATCGAAGAGTTCTCCGACGGTTTTGTCCTTCTCGATGAGAAGGGGGATATCCTGTTCTTCAATGAGGTGTTGCTTCGCATTACCGGCTGGCGAAGCATGGACATCCTAACCGAGACAAAATTCCTTCAGCTGCTCAACGTGGAACGGTGCCGCCATATCGATCGGTTGACCACAATTCCCGACTTGAACGGAACACCGAAATATTTTCGAGTCGCAGCTTTTACCATAGAAGGAGAGGCTCAGAGCTACACTCTGGTCAGAGTACGACAGGATTTGGCCAGCACTCACGCAGAAACCACCAGCACCTCGGATTCCTTCGAGCTGCTGTTTCAAAACATCGGAGACGGACTTCTCACCGTGAACCTGAGCGGTAAAATCCAGACCGCGAATCCCGCTTTCTACAAGCTCATCGGAATGGAGCCGAACAGCCCCATCGAGGACATCGCCTCATTGTACGTCTACAAGGCGGAGCTGGAAGACAAACTGATCCGTTTACTGGATGCGGACTTTGTATTCAACCTCGAGACCCATCTGTACATGGAGGATCGAACGATCAAGCGGATCCTCGATTCATCCTGGGTGATCCGGGATCCCCGGGGTACGGTGACCGGCTACACCTGCCAGTTCAAAGATATTTCCTACCTGAAAAACATCGAAGCCCGCCTGGCCATCTCCGAACGTAGCTACGCCGTTCTCTTCGACACGATCCTTTCATCGATCATCATCGTGGATCCCCTCGGACGGATCGTGAACTGGAACTACACGGCCAAAGAGCTGTACGGGTACAGCTGGGAGGAGGTGTCGGGGGAGTATTTCGATTCCGTCTTCCGGGCGAACCATCAGCGACCCACGATTTCCCAGATCTTCGAGCTGGTCGATGAGAACGGCGGCCGCTATATCGAAGCCGAGGTACCTCGCCGCCGGAAGGACGGAACGGATCTATTCACCTACACGTCCTACTCGTCAATAAAAAACACCAGTGGCAAGACTATCGCCTACTCGATTATCGAGAAGGACTTAACCGAAAGAGTCAACCTCGAGCGCAAGCTCAAGGAGAGCTTTGACAGAATCAAGGAGACCCAATCGGCCACGATTCTCGGCTTTGCCCGCCTGACCGAGTACCGCGACAAGAACACCGGCAAACACCTCAAGCGAATCCGAGAGTACACAAAGGTCCTGGCTACCGGGCTGCGCAGCATGGAGAAGTACAAGAATTACATCACCGATCGTTATATCGAGGATCTCTGCCTGTCGTCGGTCCTGCACGACGTCGGAAAAGTCGCCATTGAAGACTCCATCCTTCTCAAAGCCGGTCAACTCGACCAGAAGGAGTTTTCCCGTGTAAAGGATCATGCCCGCATGGGGGGAGACGCCCTTCGCGATGTAGACGCTGAGATCAAGCGGGAATCCTTCTTGACTCTGGGGAAGGAGATTGCCTACTATCACCACGAACGCTGGGACGGTGATGGATATCCGGAAGGCCGCAGGGGTGATGAAACCCCCCTTTCGGCCCGAATCGTGGCCGTGGCGGATGTCTACGATGCCCTTACCAGCGACAGACCGTATAAGAAAGCAATCAGCCACGAAGAAGCAATGAACACCATTATCGAGGGTCGATCCAGCCAGTTCGACCCCGAAATCGTAGATGTATTTCTAGAGAACCAGGAATCTTTTCGAATCATAAGGATGTTTCACGAGTTCGAAGAGAACCCCAAAACGATCGAAGGGCTGCTACAACCGGGAACAAACCAGGCCAGACCTGCCGCCCCTAGTCCATGAAAAGAAAACACAAACGCGCCAAGTCCCTCAACATCGGTTTTGTGTCCACCCGTTTTAAAGGGCTGGATGGAGTGTCCCTCGAGTCGAGAAAGTGGGTGGAGATCTTTGAGGGTTTTCACCATAGTTGCTTTTGGTTTGCCGGAGAGCTGGATAAGGATCCTCAGGCGAGCATGCTGGTACCGGAGGCTTTCTTCCAGCATCCCGACAATGTCGCCCTGTCCGCCGAACTGTTCGGCCTGCAGACTCGCAGTCGAACCGTAACCGATCGGATCTACAAGAAAAAGGAGTATCTGAAAGAGAAGCTCTACACCTTCCTCGAGCAGTTCAACATCGATCTGCTGGTGGCGGAGAATGTATTGGCAATTCCGATGCACATCCCCCTTGGCGTGGCTCTAACCGAGGTGATTGCCGAGACGGGGATTCCGGCGATCGGCCATCATCACGACTTCTATTGGGAGAGGCCTCGTTTCCTTTTGAACGCTATCCCCGATATACTCGATATGGCCTTTCCACCGGACCTGCCCTCGATGAAGCATGTGGTGATCAATAGGGTGGCCCAGAAAGACCTGGCCGCAAAAACGGGTATCTCCTCCCACCTGATCTATAATGTCATTGACTTTGAGCGGGCCAAGACGGGGATCGATGAGTTCAACGAGAACCTCCGGGCCGATATGGGCTTCGACGACGATGATGTTTTGGTTCTGCAACCGACCCGCGTTGTATCCCGCAAGGGGATCGAACAGGCCCTCTATCTGGTGGAGCGCGTCGACGTGCCCAATCTAAAGCTCCTGATCTCTCATTCTCCTGGGGATGAAGGCCAGGACTACTTCAACTGGATCAGAGACATGGCGCAGCGCCAGCAGGTTCCCCTCCATTTTATCTACAACCGCCTGAACGAGGCCCGCACCAAGACCAAGGACGGCCGGAAGCTCTACACGCTGTGGGACGTGTATCCCCACACCGACCTGATCACCTACCCGAGCCTGTACGAAGGCTTCGGCAACGCCTTTCTGGAGGCGATCCTGTTCAAAAAGCCCCTGTTGGTGAACCGCTACTCCGTGTATATCGTGGATATCGAACCCAAGGGATTTGACGTGGTGGCGATCGACGGCTTCCTGACCGAAACCGCGGTGAAGCAGGTTGAGCTCGTGCTGAAAGATGCTGAACGCCGAAAGGGCATGGTTGAGAAAAACTTCGAGCTCGGCAAGAAATACTTCTCATACAGCGCCCTCAAGCGGGGTTTGAGCGCCCTCCTGACCAGCTTCTTCGGAACCATTCCATCGGGGAATCTGTCCGGCGGGATGAACGGTCAATAGCCGCTTCTGCTCATCCGTATGTTCCTTACTGCCCGGAATGAATATCACGAACCTTTGGGTAGGTTTTTACATGAGGATATTATATGGTATCTGAAACAAAAAACACTTTGATATTGCTGCTGAGTAGCCTGAGATTTTCAGTGGGAGTCGATTATGAACCGGCAGAAGTACAAGAGCCTGCTTCACCAGATGACACAAGCAACACCAACCTGTCTCTGGAACGATAGTGCATCTGTAAGGGAACTGGATTATGCCATCGAAAACGGAGCTGTCGGTGCTACCTGTAATCCGGTAATCGCTCTCACTGTTGCCAAACAGGAGATGGATTATTGGAGGGATAAGATAGCCGGGTGGATCTCCGAGATGCCTATCGCATCCGAAGATGAGTTTGGCTGGCAGCTGATCAAGGAAGTTTCTGCCAGAGGCGCTGAGCTCCTGATGCCGGTTTTTGAGGCGCACAATGGAAAAAACGGAAGACTGGCGATCCAGACGGATCCCCGATTTTACAGGGATGCAGATAAAATTACGGAACAGGCTGTCCTTTTTTCACAACTCAGGCCCAACATGATTGTGAAGATACCGGTTACGGATGCCGGTATTCGGGCAATCGAGGAGGCAACCAGCCAGGGCGTGAGTATCCTTGCTACCGTATGCTTCACGGTCCCGCAGTGTTTGGCTGCAGCGGTGGCTGTGGAGCGGGGTCTCGAACGTAGGCGGGCAGCGGGCAAAGACATTTCCGCCATGGCGCCGGTATGCGCACTCATGGTAGGTAGACTTGATGACTGGCTGAAGATAGTGGCAAACAAGGAAGGTATCATCATCGATCCGGGATACCTCGAATGGGCCGGGGTTGCAGTTTTTAAGAAAGCCTACAGCATCTACCGGGAACGCGGGTACCGCACCCGGCTTCTATCTGCGGCCTTCAGGAATCACATGCAATGGAGCGAGTTTATCGGCGGGGATGTGATTATTTCTCCGCCCCATAAGTGGCAGCTGCGGTTCAACGCCAGCGATATAGAGGTCATCTCCCGAATCGATAAACCGGTTGAACCTCAGATAGTCGAGGAATTGTTGAGAAAATTCGCCGATTTTGCCCGGGCTTACGCTGAAGACGGATTGAAAACGACGGAATTCGACTCATTCGGTCCTACGGTTAAGACGCTGAGGCAGTTTATCGCGGCCTGCGCCGATCTGTCGTCCCTGATTCGAGATTTCATGATGCCGGATCCGGAGATCTGATCCGGCCGGTTGATAGCCAGACAAACAAAGAGAAAGAGGTAGAAACGGATATGGAAAGAGTAACCGACAATGTTTTTGCAGAAACCGGGATTCGAGGGTGTAATCCCGCCTATGTAGTAACCGCTGAAGGAGTGGTGGTCGTCGACACACCCCAGTTGCCCACCCACGCGGTACGAATGCGCAAAGAAGCTGAAAGCCACGGGGAAATAAAGTATCTCATCAACACCGAGTACCACGTGGATCATATTTTCGGCAACTTTTATTTCCAGGGCGCCGGTATTGTGGTTTCCCACGTAGAAACTGACAGGAATTTTATGACGGTTACACCCGAGATCAACCCCTATGAATACGCCCACGAAGCCATACCTCCCGACGATCCTGAAGGGGAGAGCATCTGGCCGGACGAAGAAACGTACTGGAAGGACCCCAACAGGCCGAGTATTGTTTTTGATGGGGATCTCACTATTCGGCTCGGTGATCACACCTTCGAGCTCATCCATACCCCAGGGCATACCAGCGGACAACTGGCCGTACACATACCGGAGGAGAGGGTGGTACTCGTCGGCGACACGATCTTCAACGGCGTCCAGACCTGGCTCTATGCCTCCAATGTGGACGAATGGATTACATCTTTAGACCGGATCAAAAAGCTCGATGTGGACCATATTGTCCCGGGTCACGGTCCTGTATGCACGAAGCGGGAACTGGACGTGCAAAAAGCCTTTCTTCTTGAGTGGCTTGCCGCGGTGCAGTCAGCGATCGCCCGCGGATTGAGCAAGGAAGAATGCATCAAGGATATCGATTTCGCCAAGCGCTTTTCCGTCGATATCGGGCAGGAGTATATGCTCGATCACGTAATCGAGCACAACGCATCGGCACTCTACGACAAACTCAAGGGGAAATAGTTCACCCCGGCGGAGCCGTATCCGTTGTCCTCCCGGAAGAAAAAACTCCTGGCCAGGCTTCGGGATTCCAATTCCGGTTGTATCATTTTTTCTTCTGCAAACGGCGCAGGGCGGCTGCGGCCATCTGTCCCGGCTCAAGACCAAACCGGGACAACAACTGCTCGTAGGTGGCCGAGTGCAGGTACTGGTAGCTCCCGTCCGGATTGTTCACGTTTATCGCCAGACATTTCTCCAGGCTGACACCGGCTCGAAGCATCATCTGCCCGATTTCCTGCCAGATGAAACCGTTGTTCTGTTCCGCTATCACCGTCAGCGCATCCTGCCCGAGGAGATCGATCATCGTCTCCTGATCAAACGAGGGCATATCGTACACAGAAACAGTGATACCCTTTTCTTCGAGGATCTTTGCGGCGGCAATGGATTCGTGAACTCCCCGTCCGCTGGATACAAAGTTGACCTCGCTTTTTTCCGAACCATGCAGACGATAGGCCTTGCCGAAAGCAAACTCCACACCCGGGGCGTACAAGACACCTGAAGCGGCCCGCATGATGCGCACATAGTTAAGACCACGGTTTCCATCCATGATCCAGCGCATAATGCTGACCAGTTGATTCGGACAGGAAACATCGATGATCTTCAATCCGGCAATGCCGCCGTAAACGATGATGTCGTCGTTGCCCATGTGGGTGGCGCCGTTGACCTTGGTGTCGAAATTGGAGGCCGTGGCCAGGAAGGTCAGATCGAGCCCATGACCCTTGGAGAGCCATCCATCGGAGGCTTCCATGGATTCAACCCGTTCCTGGGCACCCACCGCGATTCGCCGCAGCACCTTCCAGTCAAAGAAGGGGCAGAAGGTGCTCACCCAGGCATTGTAGCCGAGGGCGGCGTAGGCCTCGCCCACACACATCATATTGGATTCGGCAACGCCAACGTTGATCGCCCGTTGCTGATCCACTGCCCCAATACCGGCCTCAAGACCGCTCGTGGTTCCCAGGTCTGCGTCTACGGACACCACTCTCAAGTCACGGGCAAACACCGACATGCAGCTTTTGACAACGTCGCTGGCAGAGACTTGAGCATCCGCTTCGTAAGAGGGTAGAGCCTCCGGGCCGTAGGCGATGGTTTTGTCCCGTTCCGGCACCCGTCCCGACCGGGGCTTCCTCGAGGTTGACACGATCTGTTTGGCGCCGCTGTCGATCGAGAGGTTCAGGGCCTTGGCTCGCTCCCTCAGGCTTGCGGTAATATCCTCCCTTCCCGCGGCGATGAGTCTCTCTTGGAATTCCCGGTATTCTTCCACCCGCGCATTTCGCCGCGCCGTCTGCAGGACCATTTCCTGCTCGTATACATCCTGGGCAAGGGTTACTTTGTGCTTGTTCAGACCGAATGAGAAGGCGCCGAAGCCCTTCTTGGTATTGCAAACGATTGCCGTGGGCCGTCCATCCCGCGGGAGCCTTACAAAAGTCTCCAGAGCATCAACCACGGCACTGTAGCTGGTGCCGTCGATGTTGAGCATCCGCCAGCCGAAGGACTCGATCTGTTTGGGTAGATTGTCCATGGAGAAGATCAGTTGGGCGGAGTTGTCCAGCTGTCCTTCGTTCTTGTCTACAAGCACGCAGAGGTTGTCGAGCCGCCTCTGCGGCGCGTGCATGAAGGCTTCCCAAACGACACCTTCCTGCAACTCTCCATCACCGGTTATACAGAAGACATTGAACTCGGGGTCTCGTTTGCCGGCCATGGCAAAACCCTGGGCTACTGCCAAACCCTGTCCCAAGGGGCCGGTGGATATATGCACACCAGGTAGAAGAGGACCGGGATGCCCGTTCAGGATGCTGTCCACCGAACGGGAGTTCACGAGCAGCGACGGATCAAAGTACCCGAGATCCGCATAGACAGAGGCCATGGTTGCCACGGCGTGCCCCTTGCTCAGGACAAACATATCCTGGCCGATCCGCGTCGGATCCTCAATATCCAGGTTCATGAAGCCGCCGTAAAACAGGGACACGATTGGGATCGTTGCGGAGAATGCTCCACCCATATGGATACCATGATCTACGGCTTCGTACCCCTGTTTCAGAGTCGCGATCCGAATATCCGAATCCTTGATCTTGAGAAGCTTGGAGAGTCCGATTTTCAGCAGTTCATCGTTCGATTGATACACTGTCATTTATTCCTTTTCCTTATGTCTTGTTCATGGCTGTCCAGATGCGCTCCGGCGTGAGTGGAAGTTCACGAATCCTGACCCCCGTCGCCTCTTCCACCGCTCCGCCTATGGCAGGCGCGACGGCTAGTATACCGCCTTCAGCGCAACCCTTGGCGCCGTACGGTCCCGGTCCATCGCCGTTCTCCACGTGAATAGATTTGAGTTCCAGGGGGATGTCTTTGATCGTTGGGATGCGGTAATCCAACGCGCCCAGGTTTTTGACCCTGCCCGCTTCGTCCAAGATGTAATGCTCCATGACCGAGTGTCCCAGTCCCATGATCGCTGCTCCTTCATCCTGCATCTCAACGGCTTGAGGATTTATTGCTTTTCCAACATCCCCCACAACGATCATTTTGGTGATCTCCGTCTCCCCTGTTTCCCTGTCCACTTCCACCTCGGCGGCGATAGCGACAACCTCGTAGAAGGCGGGATGGCCTCCCAGGGGGTGACCCTTCACAAATTCACTCCGGGCCGAGCCAACACCGATCACCTCGCCCTTCACTTTACCGAATCGATCTTGGAGTATCTGCAGAAACGTACGATCCCCATCCGGTAGATGCACGATGCCCGGTGAGACCCGAATCGATTCCTGGGATGCGCCGGAGCACTCCGCTGCAAGGGCCTTTATTTGCCCTTTGACTTCCTGACAGGCGTTGATGATCGCGTTTCCCATAAACACGGTGGACCGGCTTGCCGATGTCTGCAGTTCAAACGGAACAGCAGTGGTATCGCCCATGGATACAACGACCTTCTCCAAAGGCACGCCGAGCTCCTCCGAGGCAATCTGGGAAAACACTGTACGGGCACCCTGTCCCATGTCGGAGGTACCGGATAAAACGGTCACACTTCCGTCCATGTGCAGACGCACGATGGAATAGGAAGCCGCCGTGGTGGGGCCCATTTTCATTCCCATGGAAATTCCGCGGCCGCGGCCTTCCGGCAGGGATTCGTCCCAGCCGACGGCATCCGCCGCTTTCTGAAGCGATTCAGCCCAATCGCCATCCGCCGGCCGATCGTTCGGCATGAACACCTCACCCCGTTTCGGGAGATTCTTCATTCGAATGGCCACCCTGTCGAGTCCAAATTTTTTAGCCGCCTCGTCAAATTGGGACTCAACTGCCCAATTCTCTTGGGGAGCACCGAATCCCCGAAATGCCGTACTGGGAATGGTGTGAGAAAGGATCCCGCGGGCCACGATGCGCACGTTGGGCACCCGGTAGGGACCGGCCGCAACATAGCTGGCCTTGCTTATAACACGGGCGGCGATGTCTACGTATGCACCGATCAAGTAGTTGGCCTCAATATCCTGAAAAACGAGGGTTCCATCCGACTTGAAACCGCTGCGGACCCGCACTTCCGCCGCGGCACGTCGCACTGCCTGAAATGATTCTTCCAGGGTGAGCTCAAGGCGCAGGGGCCTGCCCAAACGCAGGGCAAAATAGGCCAACAGTGGTTCGAATTTCGGGTGCTGTTTTCCGCCGAATGCGCCGCCAGGATCCGGGGCAATGATCCGGACCCGCGATAGAGGCATGTCGAGCACCGCGGCGATGATTCGTTGCAGCCCATACGGAATCTGGGTGGCACTGTATACGGTTATTCCGCCCATGGTGTGTTCCGCTAGATAAGCAAACGGTTCTATGGCAAACTGGGTAACCATGGGAAACATGTAGTTGTTTTCAATCACCTCATCGGCCCGACAGCTCTCCACATCACCCCAGCCGAAGTTCCACTCGTCCAGGATGTTCGTGTCTTTGAAGGGACCGTCCACTCGTATAGACGGATCCTGAACCAGTTCAGCCGAGGGATCCAGCGCCTGAGCAACGCTGAAGATGGCCGGCAGTTCTTCATACTCCACCTTTACGAGGGAAGTCGCCACCGTGGCGGCGTGCTCGGTCTCGGCGGCCACGATGGCCACCGGTTCGCCGTGAAACTGGGTCGTCTCCACCGCCAGGAGCGGTCGATCCTGGTAGGCCGGCCCAAAGCGCGGGATCGGTTTTGGAATATCCTCTGCGGTCAGTACTGCCTGAACACCCTCAACTTTCAGGGCTTCGGAGGTATCGATGGACAGGATCCGTGCATGGGCACAGTCCAGGTGCGCCAGCTTGGCATGAAGCATGTTCGGCAATTTTATGTCTGCTATGTACGCTTGAGTCCCCGAAACGCGATCGAGACCACCTACCCGGTTTATTGATTTTCCGACGAATTTCATGCCTCTTCTCCGGCCTCCGCCGCCGCCTGAACCGCTTCAACGATTTTTGCATAGCCTGTGCAGCGGCAGAGATTTCCCGACAGGCCCTCCTTGATTTCATCCTCGGTTGGATGGGGATTGTACATCAGAAGGTAGTGAGCCGCCATGATCATACCGGGGGTACAGAACCCGCACTGCACCGCACCCTTGTCGAGAAAGGCGCGTTGAAGCATGCTGGGTTTGCCAT